>Ga0207874_1000113_pt1 | contig 120076 bp, 100 predicted proteins | sample HigsolmetaAR201D_FD_184833 | JGI IMG/M metagenome (GOLD analysis project Ga0207874, IMG submission 184833) | Ionic liquid and high solid enriched microbial communities from the Joint BioEnergy Institute, USA - AR20-1-D (SPAdes) (version 2) ... | reverse complement strand
TTCGAAGTTGCTCTCTCGTCTCCGTGTAATCCGCGAGCCGTTCGAGCACTGTATCGAGGTGGCCTGACTGTTCCCCCGCGGCGACCGTCGCGCGGTAGAGGTCGGGGAAGACCGCGGGAAACTCGGCAAGACCATCGGCTAGGGCATGGCCTTCCATGACTTTTGCTCGGACCCCGAGCACGATGCTCTTCACCCGGGGCTTTTCCGTTTGTTCCGCCACCGCCTGCAGCGCTTCTTCGAGCGGCAGACCGGAGTGCACGAGCGTTGCGAGCTGGCGCGTCATGAGCGCCAGATCCCCGGCGGAGATGCTGCGGCGAAACCCGATGCTTATGGTTCGACGCTTGTGCTCGGTATGCGCGACCTCTTGAACCGCAACCGGCAGCAGGTTTCGCTCGCGAAGGAGCTGGCGTACCTGCCGCGCTGTATCGCCTTCAATGACCCCCTTGCGCTCGCGTCCAGTGGTGTCGATTGCGGTGTATTCGAAAGCACCCATTGCTAAGGCTGTAGGCTGTGGGCTCGAGGCTGTAGCGCTTAGTCTTCGCGGGTGACGCGGAGCACTTCTTCGATGGTCGTGATGCCAGCGAGGACTTTGGCGCGGCCGTCGTCGCGAATGCTCGGTGTCATCGTACGAGCGTAGCGTTCGAGCTCGTGCTCGCTCGCACCATCGTGAATCATCGTGCGCATCGTATCGTCCACGAGCACGAGCTCGTAGATGCCGGTACGGCCCTTGAAGCCTTGCGTGGCTTCGGGGCTCGGATGATAGAGAATGGGCGAGGGCGCATCGGGAGGAATATTGAGCAGTCGTCGCTCGTACTCGCCGGCTGTGTAAGGCTGCTTGGACTCCGGGTTCAGAACGCGGACCAGACGCTGAGCGAGAACGCCGATCAAGCTCGACGACAGCAAGAACGGCTCGACGCCCATATCCCGCAGACGAGTGACGGCTCCAACCGCCGTATTCGTGTGCAGCGTCGAGAGCACCAAGTGTCCGGTGAGGGAGGCCTGAACGGCAATGTGTGCCGTTTCGAGGTCGCGGATTTCGCCCACCATCACGACGTCCGGGTCCTGACGAAGGATCGCACGCAAGCCGCGCGCGAACGTCATTTCCACCTTCGTGTTGACCTGGGTCTGACCGATGCCGTCGATGTAGTACTCGATCGGATCCTCGACGGTCATGATGTTGCGCGTATTGTCGTTGATGCGCTCGAGCGCCGAGTACAACGTCGTCGTCTTGCCCGAACCCGTCGGACCCGTTACCAGAATGATGCCGTGCGGCTTGTGGATCAGCTCGTCCACGAGACTCTGGATGCGCGGATCCATGCCGAGCGCATTGAGCTCGAGTCTACCCGCCTGCTTGTCCAGCAAACGCAGCACGACGCGTTCGCCATGACCGGCCGGAATTGTCGAGACGCGAACGTCGACGGCTCGGCCGGCGATACGCAACGAAATACGTCCGTCTTGCGGCAGGCGCTTCTCGGCGATGTCGAGCTTCGACATGACCTTGATGCGCGAGACGAGCAGCGGGGCGACGGCGCGCTTCGACTGCAGCACCTCGCGCAGCACGCCGTCGACGCGAAACCGAACGACGAGCCGGTTCTCGAACGGCTCGATGTGGATATCGGAAGCGTTCTCTTTGACCGCCTGCGTCAGGATGGCATTGATCAGCTTGATGATGGGCGCGTGGTCATCGCTTTCGAGCAGATCGGCTTGTTCGGGAATGTCCTGGGCGATGTGCGCAAGATCGGTGTCTTCTTCGACGAGTCCCCCGGCCATCTGCATCGCCGAGCTGCCGCCTTCGTAGTGCTGGCGGAGCATGCGATCGAATTCCTCGGGCTCCACGCGACGCATCTGCAGTGGGATACCGAGCACGCGCCGCACTTCGGACACGCTCGACGGCTGCGTGCCCACGCGATACACGGCTTCGCCGACGCCGTCGACGATTCGTTGTACGAGCACGCCGTGACGCTTGCAAAAAGCGAATGAAAGAGGCGGCAGTGTCGTCGTGCTGACGGGAGCGGGGTCGACGGGCGTGACCGCTGTCTCGGGTTCCGCGCTCATGGAGCCTCCTTCGATCTCGAGCTATTGCGCCCGCGGCCGTAGCTCGCCGGGAGAAGCGGGCGGCGGAACGTCGGGCGCGGACGGATCGGGAGTTTCCCGCGGCGGCTGCGTTTCCGGAAGCGGTGCTGTTTGTACGGGCGGCTTCAATTCTTCTTGGGTCGGCGGCTGTGCGCCCGCAGTCGGATCGGCGTACTTCGACAATTCCTCGATCGGCGGCAGCAGCGGCTGGCGTTCGCCCGGCAACAAGGTGACTCGACCGCGTCGGCGCGAAAGCTGTTGATTGCGGATGACGTTGTATTTCGCATTCGTCTCGATCGCGGCCGAGATGCCGTCCCGAATGATGGTCGGACGAATGAAGATCATCAGATTGCGCTTTTCCTTCGAGCCCGAACGTGTCTTGAACAGCTCACCGATGATGGGAATCGAGCCCAGCACGGGCACGCGGCTTTCGCCTTCGCGGGCCGAATCGCTGATCAGACCGCCGAGCACGATGATGCCGCCATCCTCGACGAGCACTTTCGTGCTGATCGTGCGCTTGTTCGTCACCAGATCGACCGCGCCTTGCGGGCCTTGCGTGACGCCGGACGATTCTTGCTCGATTTTCAGAATCACGGCGTCGCCTTCGTTGATCTGCGGCGTGATCTTGAGGATTTCGCCGACTTCCTCGCGTTGAATCGTCTGGAACGGATTCACGATGCCGCTCGGCGTCGTCGTCGAAGCGCCCGTATTCGCGAACTGGCCGGTGATGAACGGCACTTCCTGCGCCACTTTGATCTCCGCTTCTTCGTTATCGAGCGTCATGATCGACGGGGTCTGCAGGATGTTCGTCGAGGAATCACCCCGCAAAGCCCGCAACAACATCGCGAAACTGACGCCGGTATCGCGCAAGCGTCCCGCGCCCAAGGTCAATCCTGTGGGCAGGCCGATCTCGGTGAGCAAGTCAGGATCCGAGGCGGCAGAAATGATGCTGCCGATGCTTGCGCCGCCGACGGGCTGATTGAACGTACCGATCGGCACAGTGCTGCCTTCTTCGCGGCTCCCGATCGCCCAGTTCACGCCGAGCTCGGCGGCGCGCGTGCTCGAGACCTCGACCAGGATCGCTTCGATCAGCACTTGCGCGCGGCGCACATCCAAGCGATCCACGACTTGCATGATCTGTCGCATGATCTTGGGCGGCGCCGTGATCACGAGCGCATTCATCTGCGGATCGGCCCAAATCGTCGTGCTGCGGTCGGCAGCAGCGCTTGCTCCAGGAGCACCGGGGGCCCCGGGCGCGCCGCCGGCCGCGGCAACGAATCCCTGCACCTGCTCTTTGAGCTTGGCGGCAAGCGCTTCGGCATCGGCGTAGTTGAGGTAGCGCACTTGGGTATCGCCGCCCGACGGGCCGGGCGTATCGAGGTGCGCGATCAGCGCCTTGTAGCGCAAGCGTTGTGAACGTTCGCCGCTGATCAGCACGCTGTTCGTCCGTTCGTCGGCAACGACCCGAACCTGATTGCCCGGGATTTCCTGCGGCTGTCCCTGTCCTTGGAACAGCGCGTTCATGACGCGAACGATTTCGCCGGCCGTCGCATTTTCCAGCCGCACGACGTCGATCTCTTCGTCGCCGGCTTGGTCGATGCGCTGAATGATCCGCATGATGCGGCTCACGTTGCTCGCGCGATCCGACAGGATGAGGGCGTTACCTGCTTGCGAGGCCACCAAGTGAGCGTATTGGGGCATCAACGGTCGCAGAATCGGCACGAGCTGAGTCGCATTGATGTTCCGGACCGGCACGACCTGAGTGACGAGCTCATCGGAGTTCGGATCGATGCGATCGGGCAAATCGTTGGCGGGATACTGACGGGCGTTTGCGTCGGGAACGATCTTGATCACGTTGCCCGAGGGCACCGCAACGAAGCCGTGCACTTGGAGCAGCGAAAGGAAGGTCTCGTAGACCTGATCGGGCGGCAGCGCCGTCGGGGAAATGATCGTGACGTTGGCGCGCACGCGCGGATCGAGAATGATCGGCTTGCCGGTGATCGTCGCGACCACTTCGACCACCTGCGCCAAATCGACGTCGCGGAAGTTGAGCGTGGTCGCCGACCGCTCCTGGGCGTTGGCGCCGGTCCAAGTGCAGAGACAGGCGAGCAGCACCGCCCTGAACAGCGCTGTCGAACGGCGTGCAAGTCCGGTTGCGCGCGATGTGCTTCGAATGCCAGTCGTCATCGACGATCCTTCATTGGTTGTTCATTCATCGGCGTCGTCATTCGGGCGCAGAGGGGCCCGCGTTCGGATTGTTCTCGGGAACCGAGAGCTGAGCCATGTTGAGCGAAAGTTCTTGCGGTTGACCGTTGCGCTCGACGGTCACCGTCACGCGATCGGCGCTGCTGATCGTATTGAAGATCTCCATGCCCCGCTGCGGATCGTCGAGGGGCGTGCCGTTGATCGCGAGTATCAAGTCACCGGGTTGCAAACCCAGTCGGGCGAACTGCTGGCGATTACGCCCCGGATAGACGCGGTAGCCACGTTGAACGCCGTTCGCAAAGACCGGTTGCGGACGCATGATCTCCGCGAACGCCTGCGGGTTCGATTCGGCCATGCGCCGCAGATTCTCGACGGTCGGGTTCGCGGTGGGGCGAGGCGGGGGCTGCGCCGGTCGTGCTAGCGCCGTCAGATTTCCACTACTCGCTCGAGGTAGCAGCAGCGCTTCGAGTCTGCCGCTCGTATCGAGAATGACGCGGTCGGGGTAGACCGAGTGCAATGTCGTGCCCTGGCGAACGGCCTCGCCGACTGCAAACTTCTTAGCGCTCGTAGCGGATTCGCCGATGAACGCAAATCCCTTCGCCGGGTCTTCCGATGCCCAGGTGCCCGCGAGCACCAAGTTCATCCGCGTCTGCGGGGCTTGTGCAGCATCGGGCACTGGTGGCCCTTGTTCGACGCCGAATAAGTGGGCGTCCACGATCGCCTGCACGTTGACAGTTTTACGGGGCGCTGTTGCGGGAGGAGGGGCTGCGGCCATTGCGACCGGCGTGTTCGGTTCGCGCTCCAGGAGCAGCCAGGTCATCTGTACGAGCTCCCATGCGATCCCAACTACGAAGACCGCGCACAGAACGCGAGGAGCGATGCGCGAGATGCGGTCCACCCACTGCTGGGCGGAAACATTCTGGAAATCGCGCATGCTCAGAGAGGAGGACATTCCTGGCCGCTAGACGAATGATGGCTGATTGTGCGGGCGCGACATCATAAGGAGTCTGCGTACTTCGTCACAAGGGATTGTTCTGCCTAATGAAAAATGCCTCGCGGCTGCCGCGGGCCGAAGCTGGGACCGGCTCGCTGCTGCAGCCGTCCAACCAAGCGCGATTCGGCTTGCGATGGAAGCACCATGCCGCGTTCACGGGCATACGTGAATACGTCGCGCATGCGCGACAACGCCGGCGTAGACCATCGAGATTAAGACTTCCCACGAGGCGCCGGGCAGGCGATTGCGGCATACGTGCCACGAGGTAAATCAACGGCTTCATGGCGCCCAGTGCTGCCTTGTATTGTCTGCGCTTCCACCCTATAAAGATCCGGTCTCAATCATGTGTCGACGTTGATGGCGGAAGAGAGCACACGACACGAACGTGAGCTGGTCGTCGAGCCCGCCGAGCCTCGGCTCAAACGGCCACCGCTCTACCAAGTCATCCTCTTGAACGACGACTACACGCCGATGGAGTTCGTCGTCGACGTCCTGGAGCGCTTTTTCGGAATGGATCGAACGACTGCCACGCGCGTTATGCTGGAGGTTCATACCAAGGGCAAGGGCGTCTGCGGGGTGTTCACTTTCGAAATCGCCGAAACCAAGGTCGCCCAGGTCACGACGTACGCCCGACAACACCAGCATCCGCTGTTGTGCACGATGGAAGAAACGTGAGGCTGATCCCAGGGCGATCGCAGCTCCAGTCGTTAGAGTGGGCCGGAACGATGCGCGCGAACCTTTCAGGACCGAGCCACTCTTACAGAGGACCCCCCTGCGCAGTTGCAGGCATTCAAGATCGAGATCGAATCCGTGCTTAGTAGTGAATTGGAAATCTGCCTGAACGAAGCCTTCCAGCAGGCTCGGGAGGCCCGTCACGAGTTCATGACGGTCGAGCACTTGCTGCTCGCAATCGTCGATACGCCCAAGGTTCGCGAAATTCTGCGAGCGTGCGGCGCCGACGTCGCCCGACTGCGGAAGGATCTGAAGGATTTCATCGATCAGACGACGCCGCGTCTGAAAGAGGACGATGACCGAGAGGTACAACCCACCCTCGGGTTCCAGCGCGTGCTGCAGCGTGCAGTGTTCCACGTGCAGTCGAGTGGGAAGAAGGAAGTGACCGCCGCGAATGTGCTCGTCGCAATCTTCAGCGAGAAGCATTCGCACGCCGCGTATCTTCTTTCCATGCAGGATGTCGCGCGTCTCGATGTGGTCAATTACATCTCGCACGGCTTGTCGAAGATCGCCGACGACCGGACCGAAAAGGACGAAGCGTCGCCGGGTACCGAATCCGAGCGCGACGGCGAAGCAGGCACTGCGCTCGAGAAATACGCGACGAACCTGAACAAGCTCGCAATGGAAGGGCGTATCGATCCCCTGATCGGTCGTCAGCAGGAGATCGAACGCACGATCGAAATCCTTTGCCGTCGGCGCAAGAACAATCCGTTGTACGTCGGCGAAGCAGGTGTCGGTAAGACGGCGCTCGTCGAGGGGCTTGCCCGTCTGATCGTCGAAGGCAAGGTTCCGGACGTGCTAGCCGATTGCACGGTTTACGCGCTGGACATGGGCGCCTTGATCGCGGGTACGAAGTACCGAGGCGATTTCGAGAAGCGTTTGAAGGGCGTGCTCTCGGAATTGAAGAAGAACCCGGGTGCGATTCTGTTCATCGACGAGATCCACACGGTGATCGGCGCAGGCGCTGCGTCGGGCGGCGTCATGGATGCCTCGAACCTGATCAAGCCGGCGCTTGCGAACGGCGAGCTGCGCTGCATCGGATCGACAACGTACAGCGAGTATCGCGGAATCTTCGAAAAGGACCATGCGCTTGCACGTCGTTTCCAGAAGATCGATATCGTCGAGCCCTCTGTGGCCGAGACGATCGAGATCCTCAAGGGATTGAGGTCGCGCTTCGAGGAACATCATGGCGTCAAGTACACGGACGAGGCGTTGAAGGCGGCTGCGGAGCTGGCCGCGCGGCACATCAACGATCGTCAATTGCCGGACAAGGCCATCGACGTCATCGACGAGGCCGGTGCGCGGCTGAGGCTCAAGCCCCCGGAGGAGCGCACGGATACCGTCACGACGGAAATGATCGAGGACGTCGTTGCGCGCATCGCGCGCATCCCGCCGAAGAACGTGTCCACGTCGGACCGCGACGTGCTCAAGAACCTCGAGCGCAATTTGAAGCTCGTGATCTTCGGGCAGGATCACGCGATCGAGACGCTCGCGGCTGCGATCAAGATGTCGCGTTCAGGATTGGGCGACCAACGCAAGCCCGTGGGTTCGTTCCTCTTCGCCGGTCCGACCGGCGTCGGCAAGACGGAGGTCACTCGTCAGCTCGCCATCGCGCTGGGCGTCGAGTTGATTCGGTTCGACATGTCCGAGTACATGGAGCGCCACACGGTCTCGCGTCTGATCGGCGCGCCGCCGGGCTACGTAGGTTTCGACCAAGGCGGTTTGCTGACCGAGGCGATCAACAAGCATCCGCACTCGGTGCTGCTGCTCGACGAAATCGAGAAGGCACATCCGGATGTGTTCAACCTCCTGCTGCAGGTGATGGATCACGGCACGCTCACCGACAACAACGGGCGCAAGGCGGATTTCCGTCACGTCATCATCGTCATGACGACCAATGCCGGTGCGTTCGAGATGAGTCGTCCGTCGATCGGTTTCACACCGCAAGACCACACGAGCGACGGCATGGAGGCGATTCGCCGGCTCTTCTCGCCGGAGTTTCGCAATCGGCTCGATGCCATCATTCAGTTCAACAACTTGGATCCGCGGACGATCCAGCGGGTCGTCGACAAGTTGCTCGTGGAAGTGGAGGCGCAGCTCGAGCAGAAGGGCGTGCAGCTCCACATCGACGATACGGCACGCGAATGGCTCGCCCGCAAGGGTTACGACCCCAAGATGGGTGCGCGCCCGATGGCTCGGGTCATTCAGGATGCGATCAAGCGGCCGCTTGCAGAGGAGCTGCTATTCGGCCGACTCGTCAACGGCGGGCATGCATTCGTGACACTCGGCCCGGATGACTCTCTGAAAGTGGATGTGCGGGCCAGTACCGAGCAGCCGCTCCTCGAGAGCAACTGAGCGCAGCACGAGCACTACGGGAACAAAAAAGGCCGGCATTTGCCGGCCTTTTTTGGTTGTCCGATCGTCAGTCGATCGACAACACCCCCGAGCCAACCGTTACCTGCCGCGATAGACGATGCGGCCCTTCGTCAGATCGTATGGCGTCAACTCTACCGTGACCTGATCGCCGGTGAGAATGCGGATGTAGTTCTTGCGCATCTTGCCCGAAATGTGGGCAATAACGGTGTGTCCGTTCTCGAGCTGGACTCGGAACGTGGTGTTCGGAAGCGTGTCGATGACACGACCTTCCATCTGGATGACACCCTCTTTCGACATGCGCTCTCGTACGAATCACCGGGTTGCCCCCGGAAAGCGCGCGAATTGTGCATAAAGGCTACACCCATTGCAATGAATAACGGGAGCCATCGCGCGCACGTCCTCTGCCGGCAAACTCAAGTCTTGGACTCAGCTCCGGCTTCTCCTTCGCGGGTTCTTGCCCAGCGTTGCATTGCCGGGTCGAGGGAGGCGTGGTCTGCAAGCAACGAAACGAACTCGCGTCTCGGCATCAACCTCGCCCCAAGGCTCATTAAATGCGGGGTCGCCATTTGACAGTCGATCAGCAGAAACCCGCATTCGAGCAGAAAATCGCACAGCCTGCGTAACGCGATCTTGGAGGCGTCGCGTTCACGGCTGAACATCGACTCGCCGAAAAAGATCCGCCCTATGGCGACGCCGTACAGGCCGCCGACAAGCCTGTCGCCCATCCAAGTCTCAACACTGTGGGCATACCCAAGGCGATGCAATCGCGAATAGGCGTCTTGCATCTCGCTCGAAAGCCACGTTCCTTGGGGGCGGATTTCCTCGCTGCCGCATGCCTCGATAACGGCGTCGAATGCATAATCGATCCGCGTGTGCATGCCCTTGTTGCGCATCGATTTTGCAAGGCTGCGCGAAGTCTTGAATTCCTGGGGGAACAACACCGCCCGGGGGTCAGGACACCACCACAAGATCGGTTGCCCGTAGGAATACCAGGGGAAGATGCCGCGGCGGTAAGCAGCGAGAAGCCGGGCAGGGGACAGGTCGCCTCCGGCGGCCAGCAGGCCGTCAGGTTCGCGCAGGGCGCGCTCGACCGGAGGAAAGGCATCCGGCGAGTCGCGCTCCGAAAGCCAAACGATCGAGCCTCGCATCAATCCGCCCCCTGGCTCTCCAAGTCGCGACGGAACGGCACGTGTGCACGCGCCGAAGCCATGTACTCATCGATGGCAGCGCGTTCCTGCGTCAGATAGTGATCGATGGCGCGTCGAAACCTGCCATCCGCGATCCAATGCGCCGACCAAGTGTACGTCGGCTCGAAGCCGCGCGGCACCTTGTGCTCGCCTTGTGTTCCCGGCTCGAAGCGCTGCAGCCGCTGATCGATGCAGTATTCGATCCCTTGGTAATAGCAGGTTTCGAAATGCAGGCTGTGGAAGTCGGCCGCCGAGCCCCAGTACCGGCCGTACAACGTCGTGTCGCTGCGCAGGAATATTGCCGCGGCGATCGGTTGATCCTCGTACTTGGCTAGCTTGACCATGATCGATCGCGGAAGCGCTGCAGCGAGACGTATGAAGAACTCGGCGTTCAGATAATGTTCGTGACCGCGCAGCTGAAACGTGTTTTGCGAGAACTCGAACACGGTGCGCCACAGATCTGGGTCCAGCTCGTCGCCGTGCAAGGTGACGAACTCCACGCCGGCATCCTTGATGCGGCGGCGCTCCCGGAGCGCTTTCTTACGCTTCTCAGCCCGGAAGGTTGCAATGAAGTCGTCGAACGTGCGGTAGCCGCGATTGAACCAATGAAATTGGCAATCGTGTCGGACCAGAAATCCGGCGCGCCTCAACAACTGCAGCTCATCCTCGAGCGCAAAAAGCACGTGTACGGACGAGTACCTTTCGCGCTCGGCGAGTTGGGCGAGCTCTTCGATCAGTCGAAGTCTGACAGCGCCGCCATCGATCCCGCGTTTGACCAGCAATCGCGATCCCGGCACGGGCGAGAACGGCACCATGCTGACGAGCTTCGGGTAATAGGGGAGTCCGGCTTGGTTGTAGGCCCGTGCCCAAGCCCAATCGAAGACGAATTCACCCCAGGAATGGTTCTTCTTATATAGCGGTAAGGCGCCGATCAGCTCGCCGTCCGCTTCCAGTACGAGGTGATAGGGCAGCCATCCCGTGGACTGGCCGACGCACCCGGTTTGCTCCAGTGCCGACAGGAACTCGTGGCGCAGGAACGGGTTGCCGCCGAGCTCGAGCTCGTTCCATTGGGCTGCCGGCACGCTTGCGATCGAGGACAGGGTGCGTGCGCGCATGGCCCTCCTACTTGGATTGCTGGGCGTCTAGCTGGTCCAGGTACTTATCGGCGTCCAATGCGGCCATGCAACCGGTACCTGCCGAAGTGATCGCTTGCCGATAGACATGATCGGCGACGTCGCCCGCTGCAAAGACGCCGGGCACGCTGGTCTGAGTGGCAAAGCCCTCGAGACCGGAGCGCACGATCAAGTAGCCGTTCTTCATTTCGAGCTGGCCTTCGAACAGCTGCGTATTCGGCGCGTGGCCGACGGCGACGAAGAGCCCGCTCACTTCGATGTCCGTCTTCGAGCCGTCCGCAACATTTGCGATGCGCACGCCTGTTACGCCGTTGTCGTCGCCGAGCACTTCATCGACCGTGTGATTCCACACAATGCGTACCTTGCCTTGGCGTTCCTTCTCGAACAGCTGGGATTGCAGAATCTTTTCCGCCCGCAGTGAATCGCGGCGGTGGATCAACGTGACATGCGAGGCGATGTTAGACAGGTACAGCGCCTCTTCGACGGCAGTATTGCCGCCGCCGACGACGGCGACCTTTTGGTTCTTGAAGAAGAATCCATCGCACGTCGCACACGCCGATACGCCCCGTCCGCGAAAGTGTTGCTCGGACGGCAGACCCAGATACTTTGCCGTCGCACCCGTCGCGATGATCAATGCGTCCGTCGTGTACGTGCCGCGGTCGCCTTCGAGCCAGAAGGGACGCTTGGACAGGTCGACCTTGTTGATGTGGTCGTTGATGATTTGCGTACCGAAGCGCTCGGCGTGCTTGCGCATGCGTTCCATCAACAGCGGGCCCGTCAATCCTTCCGGGTCGCCCGGCCAATTGTCGACCTCGACGGTCGTCATGAGCTGTCCGCCTTCTTCGAGTCCCGTCAAGAGGACCGGATTGCGGTTGGCGCGCGCTGCATACACTGCGGCCGAATAGCCAGCCGGACCGGATCCCAGGATGAGGATGCGCGAGTGAAGGGGAGTGCTCATGTATGATTGACCTCGAAAGTTCGAACGGGATTGCCGCGGCCCATCCGCGTTCATCCGGGTAAAGGCGCCGACGCGGTGCCGACGCCCAACGCCGCCGATCGGACCGGCGGTCGCGCAATGGTAAGGAATGCCCGACGAAGGCGCCAAATAGAGCGATTCGATGACAGCGATCGAGAGCGTAAACGCCGACGCACGAACGCGAAATCGGACATTTGAGTTGCTGCGGCATTCTGGTTAACTGGCCGCATCGCGCAGTTCGTACGGATGCAAAGGCATCTGCGGCGACTCGCGCAGGTGAGCTCGGACGAAGAAGGCAAGACATTGGCAAGCACAGCAGAAGCACGTAACGGACAGCGGTTGGGACCGACGGTCGTCCGCTCACTGCGCGAAGGCGCACTGTGGGTGTTCGGCGCGCTGGCGCTGATCGTGCTCGCCGCGCTCCTGACCTACGATCGAAACGATCCTTCCTTCGCGACGACGGGCGAGCCGGGCCCGGTGTCGAACGTCATCGGCCCCTTTGGGGCGCATCTATCCGGATTGCTGATCTTGCTCTTCGGAGCACCGGCCTTTCTGCTTCCTGTGATGATCGGCTACACGGGATGGCTGCTGTACCGTGAACCAGGGAAGGAGCCCGGACAATCGCGCGCCACGCTCGCGTTTCGCGCACTCGGTTTCTTCCTCACGCTGGTCACGAGTTGTGGGCTCGCAAGCCTGCATTTCACGGCGCCTTCGTATCCGAACTCCGCGGGCGGCATTCTGGGCGCGTTCATCGGCGAACACGCGCAAGCCAACTTGAGCTTCCTCGGCGGGACGCTGCTCCTCCTCGCTTTGTGGCTGGCCGGGGTGTCGTTGTTTGCCGGCTTGTCGTGGATCGAGGTGATGGATCGGACCGGTCGTGCAACGCTCGCAGCGTTCGATTGGGTTTCCGCAAAGATCGCGAGCGCACGGGACATCAAGGCGGGCCGCGAAATGAAACAGGCGCGCAAGGAAGTCGTGCGCGAGGAGAAGAAGCGCGTTGCGAGCCGCCCGCCGCCGAAGATCGAGCAGCCCGTACCGAAAGTCGAGAAGAGCGAGCGCGTCGAGAAAGAACGGCAGGTGCCGCTCTTCGAAAAACCGGCTTCGAAGGAGCTGCCGCCGCTGTCGTTGCTCGATGATCCGCCCCCGCAGCAGGGCGGCTATTCGGCCGAGGCGCTCGAGGCCATGTCGCGGCTGGTCGAGCTCAAGCTGCGCGATTTCGGCGTCGAAGCCGAAGTCGTGGAAGTCCACCCAGGTCCCGTCGTCACGCGCTTCGAGCTTCGGCCCGCGCCGGGCGTGAAGGTCAGCCAGATCAGCAATCTGGCGAAGGACCTCGCGCGATCGCTCTCGGCCGTCAGCGTCCGCATCGTCGAGATCATTCCCGGTAAGTCCACCGTGGGTCTCGAGATCCCGAACGAGAAACGCGAGCTCGTCACACTCGGCGAGATCATCAAATCGAAGACCTACGACGAGATGAGCTCGCCGCTGTCGCTCGTGCTCGGCAAGGACATCGGCGGTCATCCCGTCGTTGCTGATCTCGCGCGCATGCCGCACTTGCTCGTCGGCGGTACGACCGGTTCCGGTAAGTCGACGGCCGTGAACGCGATGATCTTGTCGCTGCTCTACAAGTCGACGGCCGAGCAGGTGCGCATGATCATGATCGACCCGAAGATGCTCGAGCTGTCGGTCTACGAAGGCATTCCGCACTTGCTCGCGCCGGTCGTCACCGACATGAAGGAAGCGGCGAACGCGCTTCGCTGGTGCGTCGCTGAGATGGAGCGTCGGTATCAGCTCATGGCGGCGCTCGGTGTTCGCAATCTCGCGGGCTTCAATCGCAAACTCGCCGAGGCGCGCGAAGCAGGTCAGCCCATTCGCGATCCGCTGCTCATGAAGATGCTCGGACCGGAAGGCAATCCCGAGGAAGTGCCGTTCCTCGATCCGCTACCGTTCATCGTCGTGATCGTCGACGAGCTGGCCGACATGATGATGATCGTCGGCAAGAAGGTCGAAGAGCTGATCGCACGGCTCGCGCAGAAGGCGCGCGCATCGGGTATTCACTTGATCCTCGCGACTCAGCGTCCTTCGGTGGACGTGATCACTGGCTTGATCAAGGCGAACATTCCGACTCGCATTGCGTTCCAGGTCTCGGCGAAGGTCGACTCGCGGACGATTCTCGATCAGATGGGCGCGGAACAATTGCTGGGCCACGGCGATATGTTGTTCTTGCAGCCTGGTACATCTGTGCCGATTCGCGTCCACGGTGCTTTCGTCTCCGATGCCGAAGTGCACCGTGTCGTCGCGGCATTGAAGGGCTCGGGGCCGCCGGACTACGTCAAGGAAATTCTCGAAGGCCCGAGCGCGCCGATTCCTGGACTGCCCGGTGAGGCAGGCGAGGGCGGCGAAGGCGACGGTTCGGATGGCGAGCAAGATCCCTTGTACGACCAAGCCGTGCGCATCGTGCTCGAAAGCCGCAAAGCGTCGATTTCCGGCGTGCAGCGGCGCCTCAAGATCGGCTACAACCGCGCGGCCCGCCTCGTCGAGACAATGGAAGCCGCGGGGCTCGTCGGTCCATTGCAGCCGAACGGAACGCGCGAAGTGCTCGCACCGCCGCCACCCGAGGATTGATGTCGCGCATGACAAAACCGTTTCACGTTTTGCTCGGGCTGATTGCCGCTGTCTGTGTTGCAACCAACGCCGCGAGCGCAACGGTCGACGAAGGACGCCAGCGTGCCGAGCGCTTCCTGGATGGACTGAAAACGCTTCGAGCGGAGTTCACTCAGACGTTGGCGGATCGCTCGGGACAAGTAACTGACGAGTCGAGCGGTACGCTTGCGATTCAGCGTCCGAACCGTTTCCGTTGGGATTACCGCGATCCTTACGAACAATTGATCGTTTCGGACGGTACGCGCATTTGGGTGTACGACAGCGATCTCGAGCAAGTCACCGTGCGCAAGCTCGATCTTGCGCTATCCGGCACGCCCGCCATGCTGTTGAGCGGACAGGGCGCCCTTACGGACAACTTCGATGTAACCGATGTCAGCGAACGGAGCGGCGTGTTCTGGGTTCACATGCAGCCCAAGCGCAACGACACCGATTTCAAGCTCGTGCGTCTCGGGTTCGTTTCAGGAACCGAACTGCGGGTCATGGAGCTCATCGACAAGCTCGGTCAAACGACGCTGCTCACGTTCTCGAAGCTCGAACGCAACCCGCCTTTGGATCCGTCGCAATTCGTTTTTCATGTGCCGCCAGGTGCAGACGTGATCGGCGATGCCGGACAAGGCGCTTCGCCGACGGACGATCGCTAGTTCATGCGGTTGCTGTTGCGACATCCTTGGTTCTGGCTGGGTCTCGGCTGGGCGCTCGTGGTAAGCGTAATCGTGGTCAGCCTCATTCCGGGTCAAAAGCTGCCGCAGGTGGGAATTAGCGACAAGGTCGAGCATGCGCTGGCGTACGCGATGATGACGTTGTGGTTCACGGGCATGTATCCACGCTCTTCGTATCTGCGAGTGGCGCTGGGCATGTTCGCCCTCGGCGTTGCCATCGAAATCGCGCAAGCGCTCTTGCCCTTCGGGCGAGAGATGGACGTTCGCGATGTCATTGCAAATACGGTGGGCATTGCGATCGGCATCGCGGCGGCGCTCGCCGGACTCGGTGGCTGGGCGCAGCGGATCGAGAACCTCGCGGAGCGTCTCCAGAACAAGGTGCGCGAGTGAGCGACGAGCTTCCTTTAGCCGACGAGGCGCGTCCGCTCGCGGACCGCATGCGGCCGCAATCGCTCGCGGACTACGTCGGCCAGACGCACTTGCTCGGTCCCGGCAAGCCGTTGCGGCGCATGATCGAAGGGCGCCATTTGCATTCGATGATTCTCTGGGGACCGCCCGGGACCGGAAAAACCACGCTCGCACGCTTGATTGCGCAGACGTGCGATGCCGAGTTCATTGCGCTGTCGGCTGTGATGGCTGGCGTGAAGGACATCCGCGCGGCGGCGGAACGGGCGCAATCGATGCGAGCGCAGTCCGGGCGACGGACGGTGCTGTTCCTGGACGAAGTTCACCGGTTCAACAAAGCGCAGCAGGATGCGTTCTTGCCTTGGGTGGAGGACGGCACGCTCGTCTTCATCGGCGCGACGACGGAGAACCCCTCGTTCGAGCTGAACAACGCGTTGCTCTCCAGAGCGCGCGTCTACGTGCTCAAGTCGATCACGGAGGCCGATCTCAAACAGGTGATCGAGCGTGCGCTCGAGCGCAAAGCAGCCGACGGAACGCGCATCGATATCGAGCCGGCGGCGCTCGACTTGATCGCACGTGCAGCGGACGGCGACGCGCGGCGTGCGCTCAATATGCTCGAGCTTGCGATCGATCTCGCTGCGGATGCACAGCCTCCGACGATTACGGCTGAGATCGCCGCAGAAGTCGCGACCGGCAGCCTGCGGCGTTTCGACAAACAGGGCGAGGCCTTCTACGACCAGATCTCGGCGCTGCACAAGTCCGTGCGCGGCAGCGATCCCGATGCGGCGCTTTATTGGCTCTGCCGCATGCTCGATGGCGGCTGCGATCCGCGCTACATCGCCCGACGCGTCATCCGTATGGCGATCGAAGACATCGGTCTTGCCGATCCCCGCGGACTGACGATGGCGCTCGAAGCGGCAGAAGTCTACGAGCGGCTCGGCTCGCCGGAAGGGGAGTTGGCGATCGCGCAGGCCGTCCTGTTTCTCGCATGCGCCGCGAAGAGCAACGCCGTGTACGTCGCGTACGGCGAGGCCATGGAGGATGCGAAGAACTTGGGTTCGCTGGAAGTGCCGCTACGCTTGCGCAATGCCCCGACGCGGCTCATGAAAGAGCTCGGCTACGGCAAGGGTTACCGCTATGCGCACGACGAGCCCGACGCCTACGCCGCCGGGGAGAAGTACTTCCCAGACGAGATGGAGAGCCGTCAGTACTATCGCCCCGTCCCTCGCGGACTGGAAATAAAGATCGCCGAGGCATTGCAGCGGCGGCGCTCGAAGTCGTAGCGCCTGATTCGCATCCTGCAGGCGGCTCTGCTAGTTTCTACTCACGATTCGCTACTCACCACTCACTCATCAACCGACACCATGCTCGACCCAAGATTGCTTCGCACCGACCCTGCTGCTGTCGCCGCCAACCTCGGCCGCCGAGGTTTCGTGCTCGACGTGGCGCGTCTGTCGGAGCTGGAAGAGTCGCGGAAGAAATGGCAAGTCCGTGCCGACGAGCTGCGCAACGAGCGCAATGTGAATGCAAAGGCGGTGGGAAAAGCCAAAGCACAAGGTCAGGACATTGCGCCGCTCCTGCAGCGTGGAGAAGCCCTCGGTAAAGAGCTGGAGCAGGCGGAAGCCGAATTGAGCGCGGTTCAACGCGAACTCGATGCGCTCTCGCTCGGGTTGCCGAATCTGCTGCACGAGAGCGTGCCCGATGGTCGCGACGAAACGTCGAATGTGGAAGTGCGGCGTTGGGGCGAACCGCGTACGTTCGATTTCAAAGTGCGTGATCACGTCGAGATCGGCGAGAAGCTCGGCCTGATGGATTTTGCTGCGGCCGGAAAAATTGCCGGCGCGCGTTTCACGGTGCTGTCGGGTGCGGTCGCCCGTCTGCAGCGCGCATTGATCCAGTTCATGTTGGATCTGCACACGGGTGAGCACGGATATCGCGAAACGTACGTTCCGTATCTGGTCAACGCGCAGTCGATGCTCGGCACAGGGCAGCTGCCCAAGTTCGAAGCCGATCTGTTTGCGACGAAAGGCGATCCAGGCTTCTATCTGATTCCGACGGCGGAGGTTCCGGTTACGAATCTGCTGCGCGAGACGATCGTCGACGCGAGCGCATTGCCGCTGCGTCTGTGTGCGCACACGCCATGCTTCCGCTCGGAGGCGGGCAGCTACGGCAAGGACACGCGCGGCATGATCCGCCAGCATCAGTTCGAGAAAGTCGAGCTCGTGCATTTCTCGACGCCGAAGGATTCGTATGCCGAGCACGAGACGCTGACGCGTAACGCCGAGGAAGTCCTCAAGCGCTTGAAGCTGCCGTACCGCGTGGTCTTGTTGTGTGCAGGCGATACGGGCTTCGGTTCGGCAAAGACTTACGATCTAGAAGTATGGCTTCCCGGACAGCAGGCGTATCGGGAGATTTCGTCCTGCTCGAATTTCGAGGCGTTCCAAGCGCGGCGCATGCAAGCGCGTTGGCGCAATCCCGAGACCGGTAAGCCCGAGCCACTGCACACATTGAATGGCTCGGGCGTCGCGGCAGGTCGTGCGCTCGTTGCGGTGCTCGAGAACTATCAGCAAGCCGACGGCAGCGTCGTCGTGCCCGAAGTCTTGCGCCCGTACATGGGCGGTTTGGAAGTCATCACGCCGGTCTGAATGCAGAAACGAAAAGGGCGCTGCACTCGGTGCAGCGCCCTTGATAGCCGGCAATCGGCATCTGTCAGTCGTCCGACGACATGCCGAGCAGGTGCAGCAGGCTCAAGAACATGTTGTAGATGCTGACATACAGCGTCACTGTCGCCCGAATGTAGTTCGTCTCTCCGCCGCGAACGATTTCGCTCGTTTGCCAGAGCATCAAGCCGCCGCTCACGATCAGGAACAGACCCGACACGACGAGCGACAGAGTCGGCATGTTGAAGAAATAGGCGACGAGACCGAGCACGAAGGCGCCGATCGCGCCGATCGCGAGGAAGCCGCCCATGAAGCTGAAGTCCCGTTTCGACGAGACTGCGAAGGCGGATAGACCGAGGAACGCGACTGCAGTCGTTCCCAGCGCCGTCATGACGATCTGCGAGCCGTTCGGCAGCATCGTCAGGTAGAGATTCAGGATGGGTCCGAGCGTGAACCCGAGGAATCCCGTCAGCGCGAACGTCCACAGAATGCCCCAGGCGCTGTTCTGAGTCTTGGTCACCGCGAACAACAGCCCGAAGTAGACGAGAAGCGTCACCAGACCGAGCGGCCGCATGTTGATCGCCATGGCCACACCGGCCATGAGCGCGCTGAAGCCGAGCGTTGCGCCGAGCAAGAGATACGTGTTGCGCAGGACTTTATTGGTCGCGAACGCGGACGCTCTCGCTTGGCTGCTGACGACGGTGCTGGGATAACGGTCCATTAAATTCCTCCGATAGTCGGATTCGAACTCTCGATCGCGCTGCCGGGTCGGAAGGATCTCCCCGCACGGAGCGCAGGGCCATTCTACCAAGCGAGGGCGTCCCGCATAGCCCGAGCTGCGCTTCGTGAATGACCCAGCAGTTTCAATGCCTTGCGGCTTGTTCCGGCCCTGCGGAACCGCGACAATGCGCGCCCCGTCACGGCTGTTGCCCATAAATCGGGACGACACGGGCCCGGGCCGTCGGATAAAGATTCGGAGAGGTGGCAGAGCGGTTGATTGCACCGGTCTTGACGAAATCGCATGGACAGCGATTTCGGACGATTGCGCGACAGGCTCGCGCGATCGGCCCAGCGGGGGTGAAGGGCATGGAGGCCCGGAAACATAAACCGGGGACCGGTTTGAAAGACCGGTGCCCGTTTCGAAAGAGTCGGAGAGGTGGCAGAGCGGTTGATTGCACCGGTCTTGAAAACCGGCATCCTCGCAAGAGGATCGTGGGTTCGAATCCCACCCTCTCCGCCAAGTTAAGGGAATGAGGGAAGGAGGGAAGGAGGGAAGGAGGGAAGCGGAGGCGCAGACGGATTCTTGCGCACGCTAGTTGAGGTCAGTGGAGGGCTGAGCAAATCCCAGACGTTCCCCCTAGCAAACAAAAAAGCCGAATAGGCCTCTTTTGTTTGTCCGACCTGAGTTGCTGCTGGGGGGCAGATCGGTCACCGGTACTTGTGGATGCGATCCCAGAAATAGCAGTTTCGTAACGCGCCGTAGTGCGGAATGGCGGAAGTCTCCAGACCGATGCCGAGCACTGTGTCGGTTTCCGAGTATGCAGGCCACTCGTGGACCGATGCTGAGTTGGGATTCCCTGTGCGTGCGAAGTTGCCCCAATACTTGCGCATTGTCTGTGCCAATGCGCTTTGCGCGGCGTTCAACGGCTTGGCGATGCCGGTGCTGCCGCGGTAGAGCGGGAAGAGGTATTGAAGCTCGGCCGTATGGTAAGCGCCCATGTCGAACGACATCGGCGGAAAGTACGACGGCGCCGTATCGTCCGTGAATTCATAGACGAAGGTCGGGGTCCATTTGGAAACGGCGTTGCCGATCCACCGCGCAATGCATGCCCGAGAGCCATGCCACGCGCGTATCTCAGCTTCGCTCGGGCTCAGAAAGCCGACGGGATAGGCCTGCAGGATCGCAGCAGCGTGCTCGCGTCCGTAGTAGGCCTCCACGTCTTCTCGATAGCCCTCCGACGTCTGCGGTCCCTTCTCGAGCTCGCGTGCGGCCAGACTGAATGCCTGCTCGTCTTTCGTGATACCGACGATCAGGGGTACGCGGTTGAACGTCCCCTCTTCCAGAGCGATACCGATCGGCTTCGTCAGCAACCGGCCGTCCAGCGTGACGCCGCTGAGATAGGGCGTTTGGGCTTCCAGGATTCGAGTCGCCGGCAGCTTGCGAAGGCACGCGACGTCGCTGCCCGGACAGCCAACCTTGGCGGAGAATTCCAGGGCCTTGGCTTGGGCATTCGCAAGCGGCGTCGTGATCAGTCTGCCTCCGCTTTGTATCGCGGCGCGGTGGAAGAGATTCTTGAAGCTTGGAGCCGCGAGAGCGGCCAAAATGCTTGATCCTCCTGCCGACTGGCCGAAAACGGTCACGTTGTTCGGATCTCCACCGAAGGCGCGGATATTTCGCTGAATCCACTCGAGCGCGAAGCGTTGGTCGAGAAGCCCGTAGTTTCCGCCCTCAGAATGTTCCGCCTCCAAGGACGGGTGAAAGAAGAAACCAAATATTCCGAGCCGGTAATTGATGGTGACTACGACCACGTCTTCATCGCGTGCGAGTGCCGATCCGTCGTAGTCGGCGGCGTTGCCCGAATAGTGTGCGCCGCCGTGTATCCAGACCATTACGGGGCGCGGGGAGCCTCGATCCTCGCGTGGCGCGAAGACATTGAGCGTCAGGCAGTCTTCGTTCTCGCTGCGAGATGCGAAGACGCCGAACCCGCCGTTCTGAGCGCAGGCAGGACGAAACACCGTGGCCTGGAGAACGCCTTTCCACCGGCGGGCGGGCTGGGGGGGCTTCCACCGCAATTTGCCCACCGGCGGAGCGGCGTACGGAATGCCGAGAAAGGTGCGGATTCCGTCTTGCTCGGTCCCGGCCACGATGCCGCTTTCTACTGTGACGCGAGGAGCCGCATTCGACGCTGCCGCTAGGCCAAGAGCCAGCGACAGCGTCAGACCCTGCGACAAACGCCGCAATCGCCGATGGCGTGACACGATCACCGAGCCTCTTTCGCAGCGGCCTCACGCAATGCGAGCACTTCGTCGCGGGTCACGACCGGCCCGATTGCGCGGTACGTATAGCCGCGCGTCAGGTTGCGTTCGAGACTGTCGGTATGCGACCGCTGGGGCGAGCGCCGCTTGTATTCGTCGATCACGACTTTGAAATCTGCGGTTCGCGCTTCGAAAGTGGCGACGTAGCGCGTCGGCGGCGGGTTTGCTCGGCTCGGTCGCGCCAGTTCGAGACGCCGACTGGCATAGAAACCGGGGCTGCTGCCGGCTTCGTGGAGGTGTTTGGTCACGTACCAGTCGTCGAATTCCGCTTCGCGGCCGGGGACGGCTGCCGTGAACACGAAATGGAGATAGTCCTGTTTCTGCGAGCCCGCTGACGCCGGTGCCGGATCGACCGGGGACGGATTGACGAACGCGTGGGGCGTGTCGCGATAGAGCATGCTTTGCGACGTCGAGCGATCGTAAGACGGGGAGGGAACCGTCTTTCCGGTGCGAATGCGCTCAGCGACGTCTTCCATGACGGCGTCGATGTCATCGGTCACGATCGTGTACACGACGAGATAGCGCGGCATCTGCGGAATGTCGGGGCGCACGAACAGCTGATCTTCCGCGTAAATGTAGCGTCTAGCCTCAACGAAGTCCTTCGCGGAAAGAACGTCGCCGATGTGCTGGTGTTCGTACCAGCGGTTGTACTCTTCCTCCTGGCCGGCGGTCGGGTTGCTAAAGACGAAATAGCGATAGGTCTGCTTGGGCGCTTCTTCGCTCTTCGCGGCTTCGGATGTTGAAAAGGCGACGCATAGCGTGGCTGCGATCGAGAGCATCGCGCGCCTGGTGATAACCGGCCATTTCTTGCCAACTGGGCTCATTCGGATCCTCCCCCGTGCATGAAGTTCGCCATTGCGGCGGTGTCGTTGGTCCAACCTTATGACCTAACGCGTCCGACGGCAAGGATGTTGACTCGCCATAAAGATCATATATACGATCTTATAGACGACAATTCCATTAGCCTAAGGGGAAACCATGTCAATCAAAGCCCTGAATGCGCGTTTCGGCGCCACAATTGCGTTGCTCGGAATCGGTGGGGTTCCGGCAGTCGTATACGCGCAAGATGCCGTGTCAACAGATACGGCGGCCTTCGCAGAAGAAATTGTCGTTACGGGCTCCAGAATTCGTCGCGATGGCATGGACGCGCCGACGCCGACCGCGGTTCTCGACGTGGAAGAGTTTGCTCGTACGGCGCCGTTGACCGTGGGCGATCTTCTTCAGCAAGTCCCGTCGTTTCGTTCGAGCGTCACGATCGGTCAGGTCTATGCGAACCTGCGCGCGCTCGGCGCGAACCGGACGCTCGTCCTGGTCGATGGTCGGCGCCATGTTCCGACGTTCTCCGACGGTACTCTCGATCTCAACGTCATTCCGACCGGCGCGATCGAGCGCACGGAAATGGTGACCGGCGGTGCGTCCGCCGCGTGGGGTTCGGACGCCGTGGCCGGTGTGGTCAACCTGCGGCTGAAAACCGATTTGGAGGGAATCGAAGGCACCGCTCAGGCTGGTATCAGCGATTACAGCGATGCCGAGAATTATTTCGTGTCGGTCACGGCCGGTACGCGCTTTGCCAACGGGCGCGGCCATTTGCTGGTTGCCGGCGAATACTCGTACGACGACGGCATCGAGCCCTTGGTGTACGGCAGCCGGCCGTGGTCGGGCCGCGGCGTAATCAGCAATGCGCAATACGCTACCAATGGTTTGCCGGCAAATCTCTTTGTGACGGATGCCCGGCCGTCGAACTTCACGGGCGGCGGATTGATCACGTCCGGACCGTTGCGCGGCACGAACTTCGTTGGCGGCGAAAGCATCTCGCAATTCGGTTACGGCGAAGTGTTCGGCGATCAGATGATCGGCGGCACGGACAACCAGTACTACAACATTCAAGGCAATTCGCCGCGCTTTCCTTTGCGTCGCGGCAACGCGCTCGTGCGCGTGGGTTTCGATGTAACGGATGACGTGAACGTCTATGCCTTGGGCGGCTTCTCGCGCTCCATCAGCGAGGGCAAGACGAACTGGCTCGTATTCCAGGGTCAGTCAGCGGACCCGACTTGTACGACGACGACCATTACCTCGAGTCTGGGCTCGATCTTGGTGCCGATCACCAATCCGTATCTGCCGGAATCGATTCGCCAGCAAATGGTGGAGAGCGGGCAGACGTGCTTCGCAATGGGTAAGGTCCTGCTCGAAGACGGGCTCGGCAATATCGTGACGGAGGACGGCTCGCCGTCGGTCATCGACGGTGCCATTGGCTTCGAGGCGAAGCTCTCCGACTCTTGGCAGTTGGACGGTTACGTCGCATACGGCCGCGCCAAGTATCAAAGCCGTCGGTACCACAATCTCATCATGGCCAACTTCCGCAACGCGATCGATGCGGTGTGGGACGGCGACAACATCGTGTGCCGAATCAATGCGGATGCAAATCCGAACAACGACGATCCGGCTTGCCAGCCGTTCAACCTCTTCGGCGTCGGTGTGGCATCCCCTGGCGCGGTGAACTATGTGAAGGGCGACGCGAAGAACGATCAGACGATGAAGCAGACGGCCGCGGCGGTGAATATCTCGGGCGACCTGTTCGAGGGCTGGGCCGGTGTGACCAAGGTTGCATTCGGTGTCGAGTATCGGAAGGAAAGCGTGGTCGGTGTTGCCGACCCGATCTCGGAGGCACGCGGATTCCAGACGGGCAATCGCAGCGGCCTCAAGGGTTCCTATGACGTGAAGGAAGTGTACGGAGAAATTTCCGTTCCGCTTCTGACCGACGTGCCGTTCGTCCAAAGCCTGCTCGTCGACGGTGCGGCTCGTTACACCGATTACAGCAGCTCGGGCGGTGTGACGACGTGGAAGGTCGGTACTTCGTGGCAGATGTCGTCCGACGTTCGCCTGCGCGCGACGCTGTCGCAGGACATCCGTGCGGGTAATCTGGGCGAGCTTTATGCCGCTTCGACCTTGGGCACGGGCGCCATCCGCGATCCTCGCAACGGCACGGTTGCCAGTACTCCAACCCTGACGGGCGGCAACGCGGAGCTCGAGCCGGAGCGTGCGAAGACGCTGACTGTGGGCTTGGTTCTCAATCCGGGCTTCCTGCCGGCGCTGCAGCTCGCGGTGGACTACTACGACATCGAGATCGATGGCGTGATTGCCTCGATCACTGCGCAGCAAGTGGTCGATAACTGTTTTGAGCGGAACATCGAGCTGTACTGCCGTCAGGTCGATCTCACGAACAACGTGATTACGTTGGTCCGCTCGGGCTTTGCGAACCTGAACAGCCTGTCGACGCGCGGTGTGGATATCGATGCGCGTTACAGCACGGATCTCGCGGGCGGCGATTTCACGGTTCGCATGATGGCGAACTATGTCGACAAACTGGCGCTCAGGGTTCCGAACAGCGCCGTGGTGACGGATCCTGTGGGGCAGTTCACCAATCCGCACTGGACGGTCTTCGGAAACTTCTCCTACCAGAAGGATCGCTGGACGTTTGCGCTCCAGGAGAAGTTCTACCAAGGCGGCAAGATCGACAACACGATGGTGGAGGGAGCCGCTGCTCTCAACGGCGTCAACATCAATCATGTCGGGTCGACCTGGTACACCGATATTTACGCCAACTATGATCTGGGTAACGGCGTCGAGGTCTTTGCGCGAGTCGAGGATTTGTTCAACGAAGGCGTTCCGTTCCCGATGCCTTTCTTGACGGGCCGCGAACCGAACAACGTCGGCACGCCCGCGCAGATCTTCGATCAAACGGGCCGCTTCTACCGCTTGGGCGTGAGGTTCAGCTTCTAAGCTGAACCTCGAAGGGGGGTGACATGTCGATGTTGATCGATCGGCGCTCAGCGCTTCAGCTGACCGCTGGAGCGTTGATGTTCCTGAGTGCACCTGGCCTGGTACACGGCGCACGGGCAGGCTCCGGCCTGCCTGGCGTCCCAGAGCTGCAAGTTCCTCTGCTGCGTTATCTGTGGGGCCTGGACACACTCGATACCAAGGTCATGCGTTCGGCGTTTGCGCCTGGGGCGCTCGTGCGCGATGCGGACGGCAAATTGTGGGATAAGCGCGCAGGCGGTCTGGAGGCTTTTTTGCGCGCTCAAGTCGCGGGACCGCGCGGGGCGCAGCATTACCTGCAAGTCAATCGAGTCACCGCGAAGCGCGGACGTTACCGGACCGAGAGTTATTGGTCGCGGGTCGAGTGGAAGGCGGATGAACCGAGACCGGTATTGACCGCCTTGGGAAGCTTCATCGACGAGCTGACGGAACACAAAGGCGGATGGTTGATCAGCCGCCGTGAGATTGCACTCTGGAACAGCGGCACGGTCACGGTGCCCGTGGTTGCGGAGGTGGGGGGATAATGGCGGTCACGAATCTTACTGCGGTCACCGCGGAGCAATTGCTCCTGCGGGACTGTGTCATGCGGTGCGCGTGGTATCTCGATCGTGGAGACAGCCAGGGTTTCGCTGCCTGCTTCACGCCCGACGGCGCGGTCGTGCTCCGAGACGGCAAACGTTACGAAGGGACCGCAGGAATCCGGAGATTCGTTGCCGAAGCTGGGCGAACTCCCGGCTTTCGTGGCCGTCAGCATCACGTGCAGCCGATGTTCGTGGAGAACAGTCCCGACGGGCCCGTGGTCGTCTCGTACTTTCAAGTTCTGCAAGCGAAGGTGGGCGAGGCGCCGGCCATCGTTTCGATGGGGTACTACCGGGATCTCGTGCACGAGCGCGAAGGTCGGTTGTTGATCAAGCAACGCAATCTGTATCGGTGGAACAGCGAGCAGGCGCCGCGAGCAGGAGACGTCTCGGTCAAGGCGTCGCACAATCCGATGCGTTCGGACCGGGTGCAGCAGTCCGCCCAGCCTTCAATCGCCGATCGATTGGAGATGGAGCGGTTGATGGTTGAGTACGCTGCGGCTCTGGATACGGGCGATCTTGCGCGCATGGCGGAAGCTTTCGAGAGCGACGGCGAGCTCATCAGCAGTAGTCTCGGAAAGCTGATCGGTCCCGCAGGTTTGAGGCGCTTCCTCGCCAACAATACGAAGGATCCCGCGTTTGCCGGAAGGCAGCACAGGATATTTCCGCTGGTTTTCGAACAGGTGGGCGAGGGATGGCGAGCCTACTCGTATTGGAAAGTCGAGACTTGGTCGCTCGGCAAGCCGGCTACCGTCCTCGCCCTGGGCTATTACGAGGATCTGTTCACCAAGCGATCGGGGCGCTGGAAGCTCGCGTCGAAAGCAATCCGGCGCTGGAACAATGAGGCAGCGCCGATGGCGCCGACCTGGCCGGAGAGCGAGTAAGCGCGGTTTACGCGACTTGAGCGATTCTCGATGGTTTCTGCGCTGCTCGCAGATCGCGAGCATCTAATCCGGGGCAAGAGAGCAACTGTTCGTTGAAGCGCGACGATTGCAGCGTCGCCGGCGGGAATCGGCGCCCGCTGATGGTGCGGATGTGTAGTCAGGCGGTCCGCTCGCAGCGTGATTAGGGATGAGCGTGTTTCGTGTTTAAGGATGAATCGTAGAGGCTATGTCGAGATCGAGAACTGATACATCCTTCAGCCTAGAGCGAAGCAATATCGCTCGCTACATCCAGCTGGCCACCCTTTTTCGACGTCGTATCGAGTCCGGAGTCTGGAGGGCAGGCGAGCAGATTCCCACAATCGAAGACTTGGTCGCGGAAACGGGTGTAGCGCGTGCTACCGTGCGGCAGGCCCTGGGCATTCTCGAGAATGAGGGGCTCCTAGCCCGCTTTCGCGGCAAAGGAACCTTTGTGCTCGAGCGCAAAGGAGACGGACTTTGGTGCACCGTCGAAACTGAGTGGCAAAACCTTCTTACCGCTCGTCCCGGAGCAAAGATCGAATTGCTCGAGACGCATAGATCGGTCAGGCCACCCACAGCGCAGCTGCCGATCGGAAAGTTCGCTGACGAATATCACCTGCTGCGCCGTCTGCACTCTCGACAAGGAAGGCCCTTTCTCCTCGCTGATGTGTATGTCGAGGCCAACGCGGCCAAGTCGTTGCCTTCGACTGCATTCAAGACGCGAACGGCGATGCGTCTTGCCGAGGAGTTGCCGAACGTCGAAATCAGGGATGCCGTGCAGATCGTCACCATAGGTGCGGCCGATCTCGAGGTGGCGGCACGCCTCGACATCGATGTGAACGCCCCTGTCGCGCATGTTCAGCGCGTCGTTGTCGACCAGACGGGCACGGTCGTCCTTTTTGCAAACGGCACCTACCGCGGGGATGTCGTGCGCCTGGAGTTCAAGCTGAAGTAGCGAGGTAGGGACGAAGGGAGCTAGGGAAGAAGGGAAAAGAAGCTCGTGCTCGCAGGATTTTTTCTAGCCCCACGTCCCTCAAACCCCGCGCCCAGCTTCGGCCTTCAGTCTTCAGCCTCTCTTGGGCCTGCATCGCGGGCGCGGCGAGGGGGTCGTGTATCATCCCGGGCATGAACCCGAATCTGGACAGGATGCGGCGGCGGCCATTCTTCTTTCCCCTGGTGCTGCCGGTGCTCGTATTCATTGCGCTGCTGGCAGCAGCGATTTGGGTGTTCGACGCACGGGCGACGACGGTGGTGGTCGTCGTGCGGCATGCGGAAGTCGAGAACGCGGCCGATCCGGACCCGGCGCTCAGCGTCGATGGCCGCGAGCGGGCAGCCCGGCTGGCGCGAATGCTGTCTCAGGCGCGGCCGGTGCGCGGACTCGATGCGATCTTCACCTCCGAGTTTCGGCGAACGCAGCAGACCGCAACGCCCGTGTCGGAATTGCTCGCATTGCCGCTCAATATCGTGCCTGCGGCTGCATGGTCTTCCTTGCCGCGGAAAATTTCGCGTGAGCACCGCGGCGAGTATGTGCTCGTCGCTGGGAACGTGAACACGATTCCACCATTGATCGAAGCATTGAGCGGCGAGCGGGTGACATTGCGCGAAGACGAGTACGACGCGATGTTCATCGTCTTCGTCCCCCAGTTCTCGAAACCCAAGGTCGTACGGTTGCGCTACTGAGCGATCGCTCGTGACGTTCCAGGACAGTTTTTCGATTCAGACGCGAGGCCGCGGCTTCGAGCCGATCACGGATCGTGTCGCCGCCATCGTCGCCAAATCGCGCGTCCGCGTCGGGCTGTGCAATGTCTTCACCCAGCACACGAGCGCCTCGCTCCTGATCACCGAGAATGCGGACCCGGCGGTCAGACGGGACCTCGAGCGGTTCATGCAGCGCGTCGCGCCGGAAGGAAGCCCGGAATACGAGCACGACACCGAAGGTCCCGACGACATGCCCGCGCACATCCGCAGCGTACTTACGGCAGCAACACTCTCCGTGCCCATCGCGGGGGGTGCGCTGCAGCTCGGGACTTGGCAGGGAATCTACCTCTGGGAGCACCGTCAGGTGCCGCATCGGCGGCAGGTTCTCGTGACGGTCGTCGGCGATCCTTGAGGACTGACTTGCTGGCCTGCGTCTCACGGTGCACAATTCGCGGCCTTTCCAGCGGTGGGGCTGTAGCTCAGCTGGGAGAGCGCCTCGTTCGCAATGAGGAGGTCGTCGGTTCGATCCCGATCAGCTCCACCAATTCTTCCCTCCATGTTGGCCCTGGCTTGCGCGCACGGTAATCGACTGCGCCTGCGCAAGGAACTATTTCCTCGTGCCGCTAGGACTCTGATTAAGAAGAGTGTCTTGGCCATCCGACGGTCGACGCGACCGCGTCTCTCGCTTACAGTGCGCGTGCTAGCGCGCCCCCGTAGCTCAGTGGATAGAGCGACCGCCTCCTAAGCGGTAGGTCGCAGGTTCAATTCCTGCCGGGGGCGCCAGTTTCCGCGCATCGCAGAGTGATTCCTCTCAGCGTCGTCTGCGCGCAGCTCGAGTGTTTCGATCGAGCTCGGCGTGGCGAATGTGGTTCGCCCTGGCAATGTTTGTTTGGCACAATCCCCGGGACATGTATACACGAAACACGGGGGCTAGAGTCCCGGCGCCATGAATCGGGGTGACACGACTTTCTCACCCAAGACATCGAGTACGGTTTCCAGTGGTGTGACTCTTCGATTCGAGGACTGCGAAGTCGACCCGGCAAGCTATCGCGTTCTCGTGCGCGGCGAGCCGGTAGCCGTCGAGCCGCGCGTGTTCGAGCTGTTGGTCTACCTCATCGAGCATCGCGATCGTGTCGTCACCAAGGACGAACTGTTCGATCGGCTCTGGGCGGGCAAGTACGTCACCGAGTCGACGCTCACGCGTGCAGTGTACGAGGCGCGCCGCGCGCTAGGGGACGATTCGAAGGAACAGCGCATCATCAAGACGCTGCACGGACGCGGCTATCAATTCGTTGCGACACTCCGAAACGAAACGTCGATCGATCGTGCGCACGTCGTCTCTGCCGACGATTCATCGCGTGCCGAATCGGCTTCTGAGGAGGCCCCACAGGCTCCAGCAGTTGCGCAACATGCGCGTTCGCGCACTCGCGGGCTGCTGACGGCGACGCTGAGCGTTCTTGTCGTTGTCGCAGTCGTTGCTCTCGCAGCGGTTTGGTATCGCAGCGCTTCGCAAGCAGAGCGTCGCGAGCGCATCGCGATCATGCCGTTCACCATCGATGCGAATGCGCCCGATCTCGAATGGGCCGAGCTGGGTTTGTCGAGTCTCCTGGCCGAAACGCTCACCGAACGCGCGGACATGACCGTGTTTTCCGCGAATCGTGTCCGCCAGGCGTTGCTCCAAAAAAATATCGCGCTCGATGCGCCGCAAGAGGAGCAAATACGTGTCCTTCGGGATGTGTTCGGCGTCGATCATGTGCTGTTCGCTCATGTGAGACGCGATCGGGCGCAACTCACGATCGGCTACGATCTGTACAGCGCGGACGGCAGTCACATCGCCGGTGCGAGCCGCGGTCGCGGCGCTGGCAGCGTGACTGCCGAGCTGGCGAGTGCGTTGGCAGATGCGATGAACGTCGCCTACAAGGCCGGTATCCCGCTACGCAAGATCGGGCCGGATGAATTCGTCAATGAAGCATTCGCTCGAGGCCTTCAGGCGCAGTTGGGCGGCCAACTCGAAGACTCCGTTCGCTACTTCGAAGTTTGTCTGAGCAACGATCCCTCGAACGGTTGGGCGCGCTACGAGCTCGGCAATTCGTTGCGCCTGTTGAGTCGATGGCCGGAAGCGGCGCAGGCTTACGATGCCGCACGGCTGCAAGGTGTCCAGGATGGCGACACGAATCTCGAAGCGTCGGCCGAGGTGGGGCTCGGCCTGCTCGCCTGGCGCCAAGGACGCCTTCCGGATGCGGAACAGTACTTCGAGGCGGCCCGGGGCAAGTACGAGCGCATCGATCGCCGCGCCAATTTGGCCGCGGCTTACGGAAATCTCGGGATTCTCGCGGACAATCGGCGCGATTTCGCGAAGGCGCGGGAATATTACGAACGGGCCTTGGCGCTTTATGTTGAGCAAGGCGAGCGTGCCGGCGAGTCAGCCGTATATACGAATCTCGCGGTGATCGAGCGGAAGCTCGGCAACCTCGATGCCGCCGCGACGCTGCAGCAGCGTGGCGTCGATTTGCAGCGGCACATCGGTCTCAACCAGCTTCTCGTCTTCAGTCTTGCTCATCGGGGCGAGATCGAACGCGAGCGCGGCAATTGGGAGAGCGCGCGCGTCGCCATCGAGGAATCGATGAGGTTCGCGCAGCTCACGCGCGATCGTCTCGGGGAGAGTGACGCATTGGCCGCAAGGGGAGCGCTTGCGAAGGACCTCGAGCGCTTCGACGAAGCCACGGCAGACCTACGCGCTGCATACGCCATTTACCAAGAGCTGGGTAATCCGGTTGGCCTCGTGCGCACGGCGTTGCAGCTCATCGACTTGCTAAAGGCAGCAGCGCCTCAGGAAGCACGTACGCTCGCAGAGACGGCGCTTGCCCATGCGCGGCAGTTGGAGGATGAGGCGCTGACGCTCGAAGCGGAGCTCGTTCGCGCCGAATTGGACAAGACCGACCTCGCGCCGCTGCTGCCGCGGTTGCAGATTCTCGGCGACCATCGCTTATTGGCCTTGAGCTGGATGGTTCGAGCCAGGCGCGAGCCGGACGAGGAATCGGTACGCGCGGCGCTGGCTCACGCAGAGCGCGCCGGTACCAAGCGCCTCAAGGCCGTGCTCGCCGTAGAGCTGGCACGTCTGCTGATCGCGCGAGGGGCATCCGTGAGCGAAGTGGAATCTGTTCTCAGCCGTGCGAACGCCTGGCAGCCGGAGTATCCGCCGGTGCTCGCGACTCGGGCGTGTCATCTCTCTCTTGAGCAGCGGAATAACGAAGCGCACCAAGTGCTGACGCGTGCGACCTCGCTGTTGGCTGAGCAGCCCGACATGAGCTGGTGTCCGGGCTGGGCGCTGCGGCCCTTGTAACCTCCCGTGTAGCGACGTTGCCTGTTCCGGTCGGTCGAAACAGCGACGCGGCCGCCGTGTGGATTTCGTCGTAAGCCACGACAAATCAACGTATTAGCGCTCCCTCACGATCTCCTCAGGAATTCCTGAGGCCTTCCTCAGGCTTTCGATGCGCTCGTTCTCTAGCGTGCGCGGACAAGACGACCGTCGTTGGCCGGCATCCAAGGGAGGTATCGAAGATGAAAAGTTCGTGGACCCTGGTCGCATTCGTTCCCGCACTTCTCGCGCCGGCGAGTGCACTCACCGCCGATAGCTGGACTTCGAGCCCGCTCGGAAAGTCGACTCTTCTGAACACCGCTTCATACGGGGCAGGAGCGCCCGTCAATCTAGTGGGCACGGTAACCGGCATGGCAACCGGCGCGGGACCGAGCGCGTGTCCAAATGGCAAGTATGTCGTCGGTGTCGAGATCAGGTCGGGGACGCTCATCGACGCAATGCGGGTCGAGTGCGCGAAGCTCGGTCCCAATGGCGAGCATCAAGATCGTACACAAGGTGCTTGGTTGGGTAACGAGCGGGGCGGAAACGTTCGGATCATGCGTTGTCCCGCGGGACAAGTGGTCACCGCGTCGCGCGCGAGAGCCGGAGATTTCGTCGATCAAGTCAGTTTCGCGTGCCGCAGATGGAACGCCGCGCAGGGTCTGCATGGATCGTTGAGTTGGCAGCCGGCGCATGGCGGCTCCGGAGGCGAACCGGTCGGCCCGGTCGAGTGTCCCGACGGCATGGCGATGACTGAGCTGGGGGGCCGCAAGGCGGGATCGTATATCGGATTCTTCACGGTTAGCTGCAAGAAGCTGCCGCCGACGCAACCCACCGCTCCGAGCACGACATCGGCGCAGAACTCCCAGAATCAGACGGGCAGTGCAGTCGGTAGCTCTCCGACGTCAGCACCTTCTGCAGCTCTTTCGATTTCTCAAGGCGTGCAACTTTCGACGGGTCGGGTTTCGCAACCCGTTGCACCGGTTCTGAAGACCTTGAGCAGCAAGGCAATTGCTGGCGGCAATGTGGAGCTCACGATCGAAGGCGAGAGTTTCGCCGCCGACAAAATCACTCGGGTCGAGGTCGATGGTACACCGGTGCCGTATCGCGTGATCTCGCCGACGCGAGTTGTTGCGACGGTGTCGCAGCACGTGTGGACGAAGGTCAATCCGCAATCCGTGCCCATCGTCGTGACGAGCGGCGGACAGCGCATCTCAAAACAACTTTCTGTCCGCTGATCCAACGCCGGGGCTCTGATCGTGCATGCACATCCTTTTGTGTCGGCGGCGCTCGTTCGGCAAGTCGCTCGCACGATGAGCGCAATGGCTGCCGTGCTGACGTTCTCGGCGGTGAGTGCCGCGGAGCTTCGCGTCACGGTCGTCGGAGCATTGGGCCAACCGATCAGCGAAGCGACGGTGTGTGCTGGGACGCCTCAGAACCCGAGGCAGTACGGTTCGGCCACGACGAACTCACAGGGTGTGGCAACGTTTCGGAATCTACCGGCTGGCAACTTGCATGTGATCGCACATCGGCTGAACAGCGGCGAGCGTGTAGTGCATGCAATGGGCTCGGGGATGCAACAGATCACCGTGCGCCTGCCGGTCGAAGCGACCGGGACAACTTGCGGCGCCGTGCCCACGCCGGGAAGCGCTCCGATTTCGAATTCCGACCAACCGGAGCCGCCGCCGCGGCAATTCGATCCGAGACTCAGCGACATCCAACGCCAGCAGTCCGGCGCCAGCCTGCAACCGATCCAACCGCCGCAGATCTCTCTCAGGGAGGAGTACTGCTTCGGCGCGCTCGGTGCGCAATGCGGCGGAGCGCAGTTCGGACTGCCGATAGCCGCTCTGTGCGCGGGCGGCAGATGCCAGATCAACGCGGGAAGTTGGGAGCACGACGAATGCTGTTTCGCCAACCCGCGAGGCATGGCCTGCCAAGTCGGGCCGGCCGACTACGTGCTTGGACACGACGGCAAGTGCGTGAACGAATGGAACAAGGCGCTTGCTCGCCTGCAAGCCGGACTGAATTGGATTCGCCAAGTCGATTTCCTCAAGCCCAATAGAACAGGAAAGGTTGTGTTTGCAGACTACTGTGCACCTGCCGGTTCGCGCGTGCATCAAGACGACGTGCGCTACTGCTGCTCGCGGCAAGCCGATCGTACGTCTCGGCTGCCCGCCCACGAGAGGATTTGCCGATGAGCCGTGCGCTGTCGTTGAGACTCGCGTGCGCCGCGGCGCTCGCATGTGCGTTCAACGCCTCGACAGCGTTGGCACAAAACACCGAGTTGACGGTTCGGCTCGACAGCGGCCCAGAGTGGCGAGGGCGCGGCGATGTCGTTCGGTTGATTCCGAGTCGCCCGCTCGGTCCGAACGAAGGTCGGTTCGCCGTGCTCATCGGCTCGACGGATTTCACCGATCTGTTCGAGTGGCGCGAGGGAAGTCTCGTTTACCACCCGCGTGCGATGCCGTTGCCTGCGGGAGAGAACGAGTTGGCCGTCTTCATCGTCACGCCGAATGGCGAATGGCGCGAAGCGATGCGGACGCACCTGCGCGTGCTGACGGACCGAGGTTTTCAGCAGGCGAGTTTCTCTCCGCAACTGGACGCGCAAGGCACGAGCACGCTCGATCACGACTTCGAACCGGAAGGGTCCGGCGTAGCGCCGAACGACGATGCTTCGATGAATCTCGTCCTGAATGGCGCGCTCGTCCGAAACGACTGGCGCTTCTCCGCGCGTGTACACACGCTGGGTGTCAGCAGGCAAGAGCGGGCTTTGCGTTACGGCGAGGAGGGCGATGACGCGCCGCGAGTCGATCTCTCCGATTATTCGCTGCGTCTGGAGCGCCTCGACGACCAACGCGCTTATTTCGAGCTCGGTCACGTCTCCCAAAGCAGGCACCGGCATCTCATGCCGGGTTTCTCGAGCCGCGGCGCGATTCTCGGTGCGCCGCTCGGCCAATGGGGAGCCGCGCGTTTGGCGGCACTGAGCGGAACCAGCATCGTCGGTTGGGACAACATCACCGGCCTTGCGCGCAGCGATCACCGTATTCTCGCTGCTGGCCTGGGCTGGCAACTCATCCCGACACGTCCCGGTGCGCTCAGCATCGATGTGGACTATGTCGATGGATCGTTGTTACCGAGATCCGCTTTCAATGCGGGCACGATCTCAGATGCAGAGACCAGTCAGTCGTGGGGCGTTCGTGCCGCCGGCGCGACCTCGTCGGGACGATTGCGCTTCGATGCCGGGTTTGCGCGAAGCCGATTTCGCAATCCGTACGACCCGACGCTCGCGTTCGATCTCGACGTCGTTCCCGTCCGCGAAGAAGAGCGCAACGCACGCTACCTGGATCTGTACTTCGATGTAGTGCAGAACCGGTTCGTGGGGCGGCACGCGGCGAACCTATCGCTCGCACTTCGTCACGAGCGAGTCGATCCCTTGTATCGAACCGTCACGGCGCCGGTCCAATCCGATATCGATCAGAACGTGATCGAAGTGTCGAGTTTCTTCGGTCCGCTGCAAGTTCAGCTCGCGCACGCCCGCGCTGAGGACAATCTGGATGACTTGCCCTCGGTGCTCACGACGAAAACACGCCGCAGCAACGCCAATTTGGGTCTTGCCCTGAACAGCCTGTTTGTCGAGTCGAACGCCTTTACGCGTTGGCTTCCCCTGTTTGCCTACAACTTCGATCGCATCCATCAGTTCGGCACCGGCGTCCCGATCAATTCGGGTTTCAGCGAGTCGCACGTTCCGGACCAAGTCAGCGTGCGACACGGCGCAAACCTGAGCTGGCAAGGCAACGCCTGGATGCTCGGCTATCGCCTCGAGTTCAGCGAGCAGGACAACCGCCAGCCCGGACGACAGAACGCCGACTTCGAGCATGTTCTCCACGGGGTCAGTCTCTCCGTGTCGCTGTTCCAGGGCTTCGATGTGAGCTTCGACGTGAGCCGCGAACGCAGCTACAGCGTCGAAGCGATGCGGTACGACCGCAATCGCAACTACGGATTCGGACTCGCCTGGAACATCACGAAAGCATTGAGCCTCAACGGTACCGTGGCGTTGACCGAAAGCTACGACGAACCGCGCACGAGCGAGAACGAGAGTACGAACCTCGATCTCAGTTTGAGTTACCGATTGCATTGGCAGACAGGGCAGGGCCGCGGAATTGCCGGGCAGCTCTTCGTGCGGTATGCGGACTACGACATGTCCTGGCGCGATCGGTTGTTCGGCTTCGAGAACGACAATCGCTCGCGCATCGTCATCGGCGGTATCAATTTCAGCATGCAGTGAGCCTCGCAATGCAAAGGTGCTCCTTACGAATCCTTCGTGCTCTGAGCGGTTTCTCGAGCAAGCCGCAAATGCGGGCCTACGCAGCGGTGCTCGCGGCGATTGTCGCTGCGTTCTTTCTTGCTCAAGAGGCTCAGGCGATCAGCCGCGATCCGAACGGCGTGAACGTCAATGCGCAAGGCGCAACGACCGTGTTCATCACGTTCGGCGGCTTGCAGCAACAAGTGCCGGTCGAGGCGATGTGGTGCGGCGAGCTGATTCCGGCGGCACCGGACATCGGTTTCAAGTGCGATCCCTCGACGATCTACGGGCGGCTGCCGATTCGCCTCGATCAGTCGCGGTTGAACGCCGATAGCACGACCTTCACGGACATCATGTCGATTCCGCCGTCGGTGGCGCGCCGTGCGTGGCAGGCCGCGGAACGCGGAGAACACTCGGCCTTCTATTACGTGCGTCGGTTCGTCTCGACGGTCGGTGGGCCGGACGAATATGTGTTCGTCACCTGCCGGCTCGCCGGCGGAGGCGCACGGGTGCCGCTCGCCTTGCTCGATGTGCGACTGTCGTTTGCAGTCGAACGGGCAGCACCGGCGTTGCAACGGGGCGAAGTCGCGCCGCCGGTACAGGCGGAGATTCGCTACAACGGATCGGGCAGATTGAAAGGCCGATGGGAAATCGTCTCGCCCGGCGAGGATCCGCCGTCGTCCCGCGATCTGCTGACCGAAGCGACGCTTCCGCCGGAGGAGCGCGCGCTACAACGACGTTACACGCAGCTCGAGCGTTTCAACGTCTTCTTGCCTCCGACCGGAAAGATCATTCTGCCTGGTCCGGATCCGAAACGCTTGCCGACCGAGGTCGAAGGTCTCTATCACTTGTTGCTGCGCATCGAAGCGTCCGACGACAAGGAAGGCGATTCGAATCTCGCGTTGGCAGAAGCGGGCACCGGCATCGTGCACAGCGGTGCGGTCGCAGGCTTTCCGATTCCGCCGCTGCGCTACTACGTCGGCAATGCATTCGATCCGGCCGCCAGCGGTCATTCGTTGGCATTACTCGCGCCCGGTATCGGCGCGTCATGGCCTGCGCAGCAGCCCGTGACCTTCAGCTGGTCGCAAACGCCATCGGCAATGCTGTATCGGCTCGAAATTGCCGAAGGTCCGGCGATCAGGCATTCGGCGATTCTGCAGCAGGGTGTCGGCACGTATCTCGCGCCGAGTTGGCTCACGGCGAACGCATCCCGGCTGCGGTGGCGCGTGATTGCGCTCGGTCCCAATGGCGAGGTGATCCAGAGAACGGATTGGCGAACGCTCGACGTCAGCGTTGCTACGAGCTCACAGAACGAGTCCGAATGATCTCGCCGCGTTCGATCACACAATGCCGAGGAGATCGATAATGCGCTCGAGCGAACCGTTGTTGCGATGGATCTGGTGTGCTGCGTTGGTCTTAGCGTACGCCAATAGTGCTCTAGCCCAGGTCCCTGCCGGTTCCACGCGCGTGCCCGCAACCACTCAACCCCGCGTGAGCCTGCCGGTACAGCTCGAGCCGAGAGTGACGAGCGCAGCTCCCGCGGCACCGAAAGTTCTGATCGGCGGGCAAACCGTTTCGGTCCGGCTCAATGGATCGCAGCTCGGACAGGTGGTTGGCGTCCAAGTCGCCGATTCGACGGGGAATCAGCAGTTTAATGTCGAGGCCAGCATCGTAGAGGGTTCGCGCTCCGACAACGCATTGCCGTTGATGCTGTTCGCGAAAAGGAATGCTCGGCCGGGCCGGTATCGGCTGCGGCTCATGCTCGCGCCGGATCCGAACGAGAGACAAATTCGCCCGCCTGGATCGGGGCCTCTCGGCACGGTGCTGCGCAGTCTGGAACTCCCGGAAAGCGCTGTCGCGATCACCGTCGAGGCGATGGATACGAGGATCGTCTCGATCACGCCGAGTCATCTTCCCTATTCGATCAAGGTTCAACCGCATCTCGCCGTCGTCGATGTGCCCGGCACCGAGCTGGTTTCGGTCACCAACGCGATGGGCACCGACGCGGATTATTGTCGCTTCAAGCCAGATCCGTCGGTGCCGCCCCTGAATCCTTCGTTTCGCGGCGGCGTTTGGAACGCCACGTGGACGGGACCGCACAAGCTGGAAGTCGTCATGCAACCCGGCGACTTCGAGCGCGACGGTCAATGCCGGATGCAGCTGACGATCAGAACGAAGAACAACCTGGGAGAAGAGTTCTATTCGCTCACGCAGAAGTTCGTCGTAACGCTGGCACAGCCGCCTGCGCCGACGCCGTTACCTGTGACCAGCACGTGGGAGCTTCGGAACTATTTGCACTTGCCGTCGGACTTCACGATCGGTGTCTGCTCGGGTAATTCCGTGGGATTCCACGGCTCGGTCCCGGTGGGCATCGTCAACGTCAACGGCAAGTTGGGTTTTCGTGCACGAAGCGGCCCGATCGGAACGGAGTGCCATTGGCGTATCGCCACGTACCGTCTCAGGCCCGGTTGGACGCTGCATATGGATTTTCGTGTTCGTCGCCTCGGCGACAAATGCAGAACGACCGACGGTTCGACGCCGCAATTCGATTTTTCGGCCTTACGGAGCGCCACCATCCTCAACGATGGCGAATACGTGCTCAGAAAGAACCTCAACGAGGATGGCGATGCCTTGAAACTCGTCGGTCTGCGCTGCGACGCGACGGCGTCCAATGACCATGAAATCCTGGTCGAGATGGTGTCGGCGCGAGTCATCAGCGGGACGCCGCCACCGAGCAACTGTACGTGGCGGTGCGCGTTTCAGTGAGCGAAGTGGAAGTCCGTCGGTGCGTGATTGCGCTCGGACCGATAGGCAACGTGGTCTGACGAGCGCGACATCGGCGCCTCCTACGACGCCGCAAAGGGGTGGCAGGGAACGAAGGGCGGGGAATATGCGCGAGCGGCCCGATGCGCTCGGACCGCTCGGACGAGGAATCACCTCAGGTATTGTCCCTGATGTCGGTGGTCGTGCCGTTGGTCTTCACGCTCTCGATGCCTTTATCGCGGGCGGCCTCGGAGCTGTACATCTCGCTGGTGCCGATGACCTGGCTGTTCGCTGCTTTCAAATTGAAGTAGGGCTTGCCGCTGTTCGAGGTTTTCCGCTCGTAGCGCTCGTCGAGCGTGCAATTGGTTTGCACGGAGGCAATGCCGTTTTCGGCGGAGCTCTTTGCCTTGTACAGCTCGCTGCTCAGGATCGTCTCGCCATTGCCTGCCTTGAGAACGAAATAGAATTGACCGTCCTTGCTCTTCGAAATTTCGAACCAACCAGCCATCGTTGTCGCTCCTCTCTTGTTGTGTTTTCATCGCATCGCGCGCGAGGCGCTGCTGCCAGATCGCTTATGAATGACGGTCTTGCGAATGGCTAGCGGTATTTCCCACGTATTTCGCTTAGGCGAAACTCAGGCAGTGGCCGATGCCCTCGCTGTGGGCAGCGCATCCTGAGCTTGGGTGCACCCGAACGTTACTGCGGCAGGGCAGCCGTCCGACTGCGAAGAGCAGTCGGAGCGTGCTGCGGGTCCGTTTCGTATGCGGGTTTCGGTCTGCGGGTCTTGCGCGGGCTGGGTGTTTTTTCTGCGCTATTCGTTCAACGCCTCAGCAAGGTCGTGCAAGAAATCGGCGATGGCGACGTTCCTGTTGTGGCGATTGATTCCCTTGTTCAGCGCGGCCACCTGGCTGTTCAGCCGATTGGCTTCAGCTTTGGTCACGAGCTCGATCGGGTTATCGATCCCGTCCACGATGGGGCGAGCTTTGGCGACGATCGCGTCGTTGATGCACTTGGAGCCCTTGAGCATCTTCGAGCAACGGAGCTCTTCGGCGAAATCGAAAGCGATTGACGCATCGATCAGACGGTCGAACGCCTGGTTTTCGGCCGGTGCTAAGTTGTCGGTCACCGCGAGCTCCGGCAGCTTGTACCACTCGTTGAGGCAGTCCCCATAACGGTCCAGGTCGGCGTTCAATTGGTCGATATCCAGATCGAGGCTGAATTCAGGTAGGCGAAGATTTCCGCACTTCGAGCGCAAGTGCCGCGTGAACGCGCGCACCACGGTATTGCGATCCGCCTCGAGCTGCGGGAGCCCTGAGGAAGTGAACACGCGATGGGCGAGGGCGGTTTTCTGAGCGCGCTCCTCGTCATTGCTCGCATCCCAGTCGGGAGCCAATTGTTTGAGTCTTTGAATATCGGCCAGGGCGGCCTCGCCGTCGCCCATGTCGAGTTGCGAGCTGGCGCGAATGTACAGCGCCTCGGTGTTGTCGGGTTCTACTTGAAGCACCTCGCTGGCGACGGCAATGGCTTCCTTGTGGCGGCGCAAGTCCCTGAGGGTGTCGGCACGTTTCGTCTTGATGAATGTATCCGACGGATCCTCTTGCAGCGCTTGGGCGAAGAATTTTTCTGCGCGCGCATACTCGCCCAGATAGGAGTGGACCATGCCCTTTTCGGTGAGCGCTCTCGCTTTGCTGGGCGCCAGCTTGCTGGCTTTCTCGATGGCGGCGAGCGCTTCGCGTTTCCTGTCGAGTTTGGCGAGCCGGCGTGCATGCAAGGCGAGGACATCGAAATCGTCCGGCATCAGTGCGACGGCTTTCTCGGCATACGACAAGCCGACTTCCGCAGATGGCGCCGTGGACGCCGCGATGAACAAGAGGTTCGCATCGTCGGGTTGGTGCTTGAGATATGCCAAGGCATCTTCGAAGGCCAGATCGTCTTGTCTGGTCCGGTAGTACGCCGATGCGCGGGCTCCGAGCGCCGCGACGGTTATAGGCTCGGAGCTTCGAGCGACATCGATGCCGGCGAGCACCTTCGAGTAGTACTCGATGGCGCCCTTGGAATCGCCCTGCGTCGCCAGGACGAAGCCATACATTAGTCTGCCTTGACGCGACTCCTTCGCCGCTTCGGCACAGACTTGGACTGTTTCCTCAGTGACCTTCGTTTGCAACATCTCCGCGCAACGCTGGGTGGCGGAGGGTTGTTGAGCGGATGCGGCTTGCCAGGCGCAGCTCAGAGTCAGGGCAACGATCGGCAGAGTCTTGTTCGTTCGCATGTCGTGGACGTTCCTCGGACAACAGTCACTGAGCGCGACTGGATCTATGTCGGTTACTCAGGAGCAACTCGTTGATGCCAGCGGATCATCATCGATAGAGATCATCTGCGACTTGCGGTGCTTAGGCTCGAGCGCGTGCCGGACGAGATCGCTCCGACATCGATACCGAGCGCGCACAGAGCGCAGACGTCGCTGTGCGCATCATCATCGAATGGATCAGCCGCCACTCTCACCGTACTGAGCGATTGCCGGCGTGTCGTTGAGATGCTTAACGTTTCTGTCCGTTAGCGGACGGCGATTTCGCCTGTTCTCCCTGAATCGCCGTTGCTGGTTTGCCGGAGTTTCGATCGCAACGAATCCGCTTCGACGTGCGCTCTTGTTGTTCGACGGCGAGGGCTCGAGAAAGAAAAAAGCCCGCGAGACTTTCGTCCTCGCGGGCCTTTCGCTGGATGGCGATTAGGCAGCGCTTCAGGCCGTCTGCGATACAGCGATGAACTTCTGCAAGTGGAAGTCGGTATCGCCGAAGCTCAGATCGATGGCCGTCAGACGCTTGAAGTGATGGCTGACCATCAGCTCATCGGTCATGCCCATGCCGCCGTGCAATTGAATCGCCTGTTGGCCGACGAAGCGGGCGGCCTGACCGATCACGACCTTCGCGGCGGAGAGCGCGCGACGGCGTTCGACCGGATCCGGATCCACGCACTTGATCGCCGCGAGATAGCTCATCGACAGCGCCTGTTCGCTGTGGATGAACATGTCCACCATGCGATGCTGCAGCACTTGGAATTTGGCGATGGGCTGGCCGAACTGCTTGCGGTTCTTCGTGTAGTCGAGCGTGGCCGCATTGACGGCCTTCATGATGCCGACTGCCTCCGCGCACAGCGCGCTCAATGCGATGTCGTGAGCGGCTTCGATCGCATCGAAGGCACCGCCTTCGGGGCCGAGCCGGCGGTCGGCGCTGACCTTGACGCCCTTGAGCTCGATATCGGCAGCGCGCAAGCCGTCGAACGTCTTGTAGCTGTTGATCGTCACGCCAGCAGCTTTCGGGTCCACACGGAACACGCTCACGCCGTCGCGGTCGCGCGGCTGTCCGCTCGTGCGTGCGGTGACGAGCAGCTCATCGGCGGCACCGCCGTGAACGACGACTGCTTTGTGGCCGTCGAGCACGTATCCGTCGCCGGATTTCTCGGCGCGCGTCTCCACGTACTGCACATCGCCGCGCGAGGCGGGTTCCTGGTGCGCGACGATGGTGATGCGCTCGCCGGCGACCAAGCCTTCGAACAATTCGCCTGCCGTCTTCTCATCCGCCGAGCGCGAGATCAGGGCAGGGGCGAGCACGGCTGCGCCGAGGTACGGCTCGACCACGAGACCTTCGCCGAGCGCGTTCATCACGAGCATCGTATCGACAGGGCCCGCATTCAGGCCGCCATGCGCTTCGGGAACGTTCAGCGCCGTGAGGCCGAGCTCGGCGAGCTTCGCCCACACTTCGCGGCTCCAGCCGTCAGGCGATGCGACGATCTGACGGCGTTTTTCGAACGGGTAATCCTCGCGAACGAAACGCTTGACCGTGTCGGCAAGGAGTTGCTGTTCTTCGGTGAAATTGAAATCCATGAAACTCGCCTCACAGGCCCAGAATCATCTGGGAAATGATGTTGCGTTGAATCTCGTTCGAGCCGCCGTAGATCGATACCTTGCGGAAGTTGCAGTAGGTGGCGGCCAGCGGCGCGGCGTACTTCGGTCCTGCCACGTGCTTGAGCGCGTCTTCTGCGGTCGACTCGCGGGCGAACGGCAGCGCGTAGGGGCCGACGGCATACATCATCAGCTCCGTGAGCGCTTGCTGGATTTCGGTGCCCTTGATCTTCAGGATCGACGCTTCCGGACCAGGTGCACGCTTCTCGGCTTCGGCCGATAGCGCGCGCAGATTCGTGATTTCGAGCGCCATCAACTCGATTTCGACTTGCGCGATCTTCGCCGCAAACAGCGGGTCCTCGATCAGCGGCTTGCCGTTTTTGATCTCGTTGCGGGCGATTTCTTTCAGGCGCTTGAGCTCGCGCTTGGAGGCGCCGACGCCTGCAATGTTCGTGCGCTCGTGGCCGAGCAGGAACTTCGCGTAGGTCCAGCCCTTGTTCTCCTCACCGACGCGGTTCTCGACCGGCACCTTCACGTTCTCGAACCACACTTCGTTCACTTCGTGCGCACCGTCCATCGTGATGATGGGGCGCACGGTGATGCCCGGCGACTTCATGTCGATGAGCAAGAAGGAAATGCCTTGCTGCGGCTTCGGCGCGTTGGGATCGGTGCGCACGAGGCAGAAAATCCAGTCGGCGTGCTGGCCGAGCGTCGTCCAGGTCTTCTGGCCGTTGACGATGTAGTAATCGCCTTGCCGTTCGGCACGGGTTTTGAGCGATGCGAGGTCGGAGCCGGAGCCCGGCTCGGAGTAGCCCTGGCACCACCAGTCTTCGCCGCTGATGATGCGCGGCAGGAACTTCTGCTGCTGTTCCTTGCTGCCGAAAGCCATGATCACCGGTGCGACCATCTTCAGGCCGAACGGGATCGTACGCGGAGCGCCAGCGGCGGCAGCTTCTTCATCGTAGATGTGCTGTTGCACCGGGCCCCAACCGGTTCCGCCGAACTCCTTCGGCCAACTCGGAGCACCCCAGCCCCGCTTGTGAAGAATCTTTTGCCAGCGGATGTAGTCCTGCGCCGCGAGGGGTTGGCCGTTCTTCACCTTGTTGGCGATGTCCGGCGGTAGGTTCTCACGCAGGAAAGTTCGGACTTCATCCCTGAACGCAAGCTCCTCGGCAGTGAAGTTCAAATCCATAACGGCGCCTTCAATAGTCTGCTGTGCAAAATCGGATTCTAAAGACGTGGGCCGCGGATGATAGGCAGCGGCGCGACGAGTGGCAACTAAGCCCCGGGGCGGCACCAGAACCGAGCTTTTCCATAAGCTAGCGCAGCAGCGGTCGCTCTTGGTCGCGCCTGGCGAAATATGCTAGCTTTCCCCGCAGAATACTCGCCCGCATTGTGGAATCTTCGAACCGGGGTTCGAAGTTCTCGATGCGCACAACTGATGACCTAGCAACGGGGGTTCCAGGGAGATGTCCCGACCGCACTACAAGTTCTGGCCCAAGGGGCTATCGAAAGATATTACCGCACCGGAGACCAACATCTACTACAACGCCGAGGTCTCGGCGACTCGCTATCCGAACAAGCCATTCGTGGTTTTCTACGGCACGCCGCTGACGTTCGGCGAGTTCAAAGACGAGACAGAGCGGTTGGCCGGCTATCTGCAGCAGCAGTGCGGCGTTCAGAAGGGCGATCGCGTGCTGTTGGTGATGCAGAACAGCCCGCAATTCATCATTTCCTATTACGCCATCCTGCGTGCGAACGCGATCGTCGTGCCGATCAATCCCATGAGCGTCACGAACGAGCTCGAGCACTACATCAGCGACAGCGGCGCGCAAGTCGTGATCGTCGCGCAAGAGGTCTTCGGGCAGCTCCAACCGCTCATCGGCAAGTTGGTCAAGCACGTCGTCGTCGCCGCTTACGCCGACTACGTGAAGCAGCCAACGGATCTGCGCTTGCCAGATGCGGTCGCAGCACCGCGTCAGGCCATCGAGGGCCCGGGCGTCACGCTTTGGGTCGACGCGTTGGCGAAGAATTTGCGGCCGGGCCCGCTGGTGATGGGACCCGACGATCTTTGCGTGATCCCGTACAGCTCGGGCACGACGGGTCGTCCGAAAGGCTGCATGCTGACGCACCGAAACGTCATGCACACTTTGGTGACGAATTCGATTTGGTTCCAGTCGTATCCGGACTTCGTGCAACTCGTCGTGTTGCCGTTCTTCCATGTGACGAGCATGCAAGGCGGCATGAACGGTCCGATCTACCAAGGCAGCACGATCATCTTGATGAGCCGCTGGGACCGCGAAGTGGCCGGCGAGCTGATCCAGCGGTATCGGCCGGTGGCCTGGACGGCGATCTCGACCATGGTCATCGACTTCCTCGCCAATCCGAACGTCGACAAATACGACCTGTCGAGTCTGCATCGGGTGTCGGGCGGCGGGGCAGCGATGCCTGCGGCGGTCGGCGAACGGCTGCAGCAGATCGTGGGTTCGCCGTATGTCGAGGGCTACGGTCTCACCGAGACCATCGCTCCGACGCACATCAATCCGCCGGATCGGCCGAAGCGCCAATGTTTGGGCATTCCCATCTTCAATACGGATTCGCGCATCATCGATCCCGAGACGCTCAAGGAGCTGCCTCCGGGCGAGGTCGGCGAAATCGTGACCCACGGGCCGCAGATCTTCCAAGGCTACTGGCGCAACGAGGAAGCGACGAAAGCGGCTTTCATCGAGATCGAGGGCAAGAAATTCTTCCGTACGGGCGATCTCGGATACGTGGACGAGGACGGCTATTTCTTCCTCGTCGATCGCTTGAAGCGAATGATCAACTGCTCCGGTTTCAAAGTCTGGCCGGCGGAAGTCGAGGCGCAGATGTATCAGCATCCTGCGATTCAGGAGGCCTGCGTCATCGCTGCCAAGGACGCGCATCGCGGCGAGACGGTGAAAGCGGTGGTCGTGCTGCGTCCGCAGTACAAGGGCAAGATCACCGAACAGGAAATCATCGAGTGGACGCGCCAGAACATGGCCACCTACAAGCATCCGCGCATCGTGGAGTTCGTGGATTCGTTGCCGAAGTCCGCGACCGGCAAGGTGCAGTGGCGAGTCCTGCAGGAAGCAGAGCTCGCGCGCGGCTGATTCGAACTCAAGCTCACCCTTCAATACTGAAAGGCGGTTATTCCTATGGCGACTAGAGCTTCAGACACGACCCGGATGACCGAGACCGCTGCTTCGGCGCAACCGAAGCCGGTGCGGCCGCGCGTCGGCAAGCAGGATCGACACTTCGTTACGGCGCTCTCGCGCGGCCTCGACGTCTTGTCGTGCTTCCGCAGCGGCAGCCGTCTGCTCGGCAATCAAGACATCGCCGAGCGATGCTCGCTGCCGAAATCGACCGTATCGCGCCTGACTTACACGCTGACCAAGCTCGGTTACCTGCACTACGTGCGCGAATCGGGCAAGTATCGGTTGGGTACGGCAACGCTTGCGCTCGGCAGCGCCGTGCTCGGACGTTTCGACGTTCGCGATCTTGCGCGCCCCTTGATGCAGGAATTGGCAGATGCGACGGGGACGTCGGTGGCGCTCGGCGCGCGTCAGCGCCTGAGCATGGTTTGCATCGAAGTGTGCAAGGGCAATGCCGTGCTGTCCCTGAACATGGATGTCGGCATGCGTTTGCCGCTGGCCACTTCGGCAATCGGACGCGCGTACTTGGCCGTCACTCATGAGGCGGAGCGGGCCGACCTGATGGAGCAGATCAAGGAGCTCGATCACGTCGCCTGGCCCACGTTGAAGCAGGGCATCGAGAAGGCCGTTCAGCAATACCCTGAATTGGGCGTTTGCACGTCCTTCGGCGAATGGCAGCCGGACGTCAACGGCATTGCCGTCGGCTTCCGTCCCGGAAACGGTCTGCCTCCGATGGCGATCAATTGCGGTGCGCCGGCCTTCAAAGTCTCGGCCGACTATCTCTTGAACGATGTCCGTCCCAAGTTGATCGAGATTGCCCGCAAGATCGAAGAAGGTCTCGGGCAGGCGCGGCCTTAGAGCCGTCTGGCACAAAAGCAAGCCGATCGACGAGGCGCGTGTCGCAAGATGCGCGCCTCGTTTGCATTTGGGGTCGATGGTGACTCGCCGGCGGCAGCGGCTTTCGTCCGAGAATTGTGACGGCCGGCATGCGTTATGTTTCTCAACTGCATTGCGGTTCGGCTACACTATTAGTTGGTTCGTTTGGTTTGCCTACCAAACTCTTCCTCTCCGTACAGGAACTTGCGAGCGCAATGAGCGACTCACTGCGAGCTTTGCTCGACTCTACGCCTCTCGGGGCTGGCAACGCCCCGTACATCGAATCCCTCTACGAACAGTTTCTCGACGATCCGAATTCGGTCGAACCGCGGTGGCGCGAGTATTTCGAATCGCTTGCGCAGGGGTCGCGCGACACCGCGCACGGGCCGATCCGCGAAGCGCTCGCGCAGCGCGCGAAAGAGAACCGAATTGCCCCAACACAGGCAGCGCCAGTTGCGGCTGCGGCCGACGTTTCGGCAAAACAGGGCGCCGTGTCGCGGCTGATCCAGGTGTACGCGAACCGTGGTCACTTGCTCGCCGACATCGATCCGCTCGGGCTCATGCGGCGTCCGGTTCCAGAGGTGCTCGAGCTGTCGCATTTCGGCTTGACCGAGGCGGATCTCGATACCGAGTTCTACACGGGCAGCCGAGTGGAGGCGATTCCGCCGCGCATGAAGCTCCGCGACATCATCGCGCAGCTTCGTTACATGTACTGCAGCACGATCGGCGCCGAGTTCGCGCACGTTTCGAACTCCAAGGAGCGCTTGTGGCTGCAGAATCGATATCAGGAAGGGCGCATCCTGCATCGGTTCAGCGCCGACGAGCGTAAGTCCATCCTGCAAGGACTGACGGCGGCCGAAGGACTGGAGCTGTATCTCGCTACGAAGTACCCGGCCCAGAAGCGCTTCTCGCTCGAAGGCGGCGAAGCTCTGATTCCGATGCTCGACGATTTGATCCAACAGGGCGGTCTGCGCGGAATCGAGGAAATCGTCATCGGCATGGCCCACCGCGGTCGCCTGAACGTCCTCGTGAACGTCGTCGGCAAGTCGCCGCAAGTGCTGTTCTCCGAGTTCGAAGGCACGTACGACTCCAACCATATGAAGGGGTCGGGCGACGTGAAGTATCACAAGGGCTTCTCGACCGACATCCGTACGCCCGGCGGCAACGTCCACGTCGCGCTCGCGTTCAATCCGTCGCACCTGGAAGTCGTCAACCCGGTCGTCGAGGGTTCCGTGCGAGCTCGCCAGCAACGGCGCAACGACACGGAAGGCGACAAGGTCGTGCCGATCCTCATCCACGGCGATGCGGCTTTCGCGGGCCAAGGCGTCGTCATGGAGACGTTGCAGCTTTCGCAGGCACGCGGTTATTACACCGGCGGCACGGTTCACCTGATCATCAACAACCAGGTCGGCTTCACGACGTCCGACCCGCGGGATACGCGCTCGACGCTCTACTGCAGCGACGTCGCCAAGATGATCGAAGCGCCGATCTTCCACGTGAACGGCGACGATCCGGAGGCCGTCATTTTCGTGACTCGCCTCGCGCTCGATTACCGCATGACGTTCCACAAGGACGTCGTCATCGACTTGGTGTGCTATCGCCGCCGCGGCCACAACGAGGCGGACGAGCCTGCAGCGACGCAGCCGGTCATGTATCAGAAGATCCGGCAGCAGAAGACCACTCGACAGCTCTACGCAGAAAAGCTCGTGCGCGAGCAAGTGATTGCCCCCGCCGACGCGGACGCGATGGTCGAGGAGTATCGCCGCAAGCTCGACGAAGGTCGTTCGACGGTCAAGCATGCGCTCGGCATGATCGGCAACAAGCACACCGTCGATTGGACCAAGTACCAATATGTCGATCGCACCGAGCCGCTCATGACCGGCGTGCGCATCGAACAGTTGCGCGAGCTCGGTACGAAGCTCACGACCTTGCCCGCGAACTTCACGCTGCATCGACAGGTTGCGAACATCGTCCAGGCGCGCGCCAAGATGATCGCGGGCCAGCAGCCGCTCGATTGGGGGTGTGCCGAAACGTTGGCGTATGCAACGTTGCTCACGGAAGGCTACGAAGTGCGCATCAGCGGTCAGGACAGCGGACGCGGCACGTTCTTCCATCGCCATGCAGTCTGGTACGACCAGAACACCGGCGATTGTTACATCCCGTTGAAGAATCTCGCGCCGAGCCAGCCGCGCTTCACGGTCATCGATTCGTTGCTCTCGGAAGAAGCCGTGCTCGGTTTCGAATACGGTTTCTCGACGACGGATCCCAACTGCCTCACGATTTGGGAAGCGCAATTCGGCGACTTTGCGAACGGCGCTCAAGTCATCATCGACCAGTTCATCAGCTCGGGCGAGGCGAAGTGGGGCCGACTGTGCGGGCTCACTCTGTTCCTGCCGCACGGCTATGAGGGCCAAGGTCCTGAGCACTCGTCGGCGCGCCTCGAGCGATTCCTGCAGCTCTGCGCGGAACAGAACATGCAAGTGTGCGTTCCTTCCACGCCTGCGCAGATGTTCCACATGCTGCGCAGACAGATGAAGCAACCGTTCCGCAAGCCGCTCATCGTGATGACGCCGAAGAGCTTGCTGCGGCACAAGTTGTCCGTCTCTCCGCTCGAGGACCTGACGCGCGGAAGCTTCCGCATGATCATCGACGAGATCGACGACATTCAGCCGCAAAACGTCACTCGCGTGGTGTTCTGTTCGGGCAAGGTGTATTTCGACTTGCTCGATTCGCGTCGCAGCGACGGCATCCACAACATTGCGATCGTGCGCATCGAGCAGCTCTATCCGTTCCCGATCGAAGAGTACGCCGCCGTGATCCGCAAGTACGAGAACGCGCGCGAGATCGTCTGGTGCCAGGAAGAGCCGCAGAACCAAGGCGCCTGGTATCAGATCCGCCATCGGTTGCAAGAGCCGCTCTCCAAGGATCATCAGTTGCTGTACGCAGGGCGCGCCCCTGCGGCGGCACCGGCGACCGGCATCCCGCAGATGCACAACGAGCAGCAGCAAGCCCTCGTCGATGCGGCACTGCGCTCGACCAGCACCGAGGAGTCGCTGCGGCAGACCACGCGTTTGAAAGCGGCAGGCGAGAAGTAATGAAGCGAGCGGCCGGGCGAACGCCGGGCCTAGTCGACGTTTAGCCTAGGAAATGTGAATGAGTATCGAAGTCAGAGTTCCGCAACTGCCCGAGTCGGTGGCAGACGCCACGCTCGTGGCCTGGCACAAGCAACCCGGTGATACGGTCAGCCGCGACGAGAATCTCGTCGATTTGGAAACCGACAAAGTCGTGCTCGAAGTGCCGGCGCCTGCGGCAGGCGTGATCAAAGAGCTCAAGGTTCAGAACGGCGCAACCGTCACGAGCGGCCAGGTGCTCGCGATCCTCGAGGAGGGGGCCGTCGAAGCAAAGCCCGCTGCGCCGAAGGAAGAGGCGAAGGCTGCGCCTGCCGAAACCAAGTCGAATGGCGGCGCTGCAAGCGCCGCGAAACTCGCTCCCGCGGCAAAGCGCCTGGTCGAAGAGCACAAGCTCGATCCGAGCCAGATCGCAGGCAGCGGTCGCGGCGGTCGCATCAGCAAGAGCGACGTGATTCAGCACTTGAACACCGCGAAAGAGGGTGCGAGCGCGCCGAAGGAAAGTGCCAAGCCGGCTGCGAAAGCACCGCCGGTGCAGATTCCTTCAGTGGGCGGCTCGCGTAACGAGCATCGCGTACCGATGACCCGTTTGCGTGCGCGTATCGCAGAGCGCTTGATTCAGGCGCAATCCACGGCGGCGATGCTCACGACCTTCAACGAAGTCGACCTGACCGCCGTCAACGAGATTCGTGCGCGCTACAAGGATCAGTTCGAGAAGGCGTACGGTGTGCGGCTCGGCTACTCATCGTTCTTCATCAAGGCCGCCATCGAAGCGCTGCGCAAGTTCCCGGCCGTCAATGCCTCCATCGACGGCAACGACATCGTCTATCACGAGTACTACGACATCGGCGTTGCCGTGTCGACCGATCGCGGTTTGATGGTGCCGGTCATTCGCAATGCGGAGACGCTGAGCTTCGCCGAGCTCGAAGCGGCCGTGGCTTCCTACGCGAAACGCGCGCGCGACGGCTCGATCACCATCGAAGAGCTGACGGGCGGCACGTTCACGATTACGAACGGCGGCGTCTTCGGTTCGCTCATGTCGACGCCGATCTTGAATCCGCCGCAGGTGGCGATCCTTGGTATGCACAAGATTCAAGAGCGGCCGATGGTCGTCAACGGCGAGATCAAGATCCGTCCGATGATGTATCTCGCGCTCACGTACGATCATCGCCTGGTCGACGGACGCGAATCGGTGCAATTCCTCGTCGCGATCAAGGAAGCGCTCGAGGATCCGGCGCGGCTGCTGCTGCAGCTGTGATGCTTCACAGGCTGTAGACTGTAGGCTATAGGCTGGAGGAGGCGCGCGCAGGCGCGCCTTCTTACGCTGGAGCTTTCGGTTTTCGGTCTGCGTCTAGGTTTGCGTCTTTGTCTATAGCCTATAGCCTACAGCCTACCGCCTATAGGGAGCTTTCATGTCCGAAGCATTCGACGTCATCGTGATCGGCGGCGGTCCCGCCGGGTATCCGTGTGCGATTCGTGCGGCCCAGAACAAGTTGAAGGTCGCGTGCATCGACGAGTGGAAGAACAAGGACGGGACGTACGCATTCGGCGGCACGTGCACGAACGCGGGCTGCATTCCTTCCAAAGCGATGCTCGAGTCGAGCGAGCTGTTGCATCGTGCGCAGCACGAGTTCGCAACGCACGGCATCAAGCTCGGCAGCATCGAAGTCGATCTCGCGGCCATGCAGAAGCGGCGCGAGAAGATCGTGAAGGCGTCGACGAGCGGCATCGCGAGCCTGTTCAAGGCCGCCGGCGTCACGGCCATCCACGGCCACGGCAAGCTGCTGAGCGGCAATCGCGTCGAAGTCATCGACAAGGACGGTAACAAGCGCGAGCTGACGGCCAAGCACGTCGTGCTCGCCTCGGGTTCGCAGCCGACTCAGTTGCCCTCGCTACCGTTCGATGGCGAGACGGTGATCGATTCTTGGGGTGCGCTGGAGCTCAACGCCGTTCCGAAGCGGCTGGGCGTCATCGGTGCGGGTGTGATCGGACTCGAGCTGGGCAGCGTCTGGCGGCGTCTGGGCGCCGAAGTCGTCGTGCTCGAAGCGCTCGATACGTTCCTGCCCATGGTCGACGGTGCCGTTAGTAAAGAAGCGCTCAAGCACTTCAAGAAACTCGGACTCGACATTCGGCTCGGCGCGAAGGTGAGCGGCGCCGACAAGACGAAGTCGGGTTTGAAGATCAAGTATTCCGATGCGAACGGCGAACAGAGCGTCGAAGTCGACAAGGTGATCGTCGCGATCGGCCGCCGTCCGTATTCCAAGGATCTGCTCGGCGAAGGCACCGGCGTGCAGCTGGACGAGCGCGGCTTCGTGAAGGTCGACCACGAATGCCGCACCGATGCACCGAACGTCTGGGCCATCGGCGATCTCGTGCGCGGTCCCATGCTCGCGCACAAGGGCAAGGAAGAAGGCGTAATGGTTGCCGACCTGATCGCCGGCAAAGTGGCGGAGGTCAATTACAAGGTGATTCCGTCCGTGATCTACACGGCACCCGAGATCGCCTGGGTCGGCGCAACCGAAGAGGACGTCAAGCGCAGCGGCCGTCCGTACAAGGTCGGCACGTTCCCATTCATGGCGAGCGGACGTGCGCGTGCGATGGAGCAGACGGCTGGCTTCTGCAAGATCGTTGCCGCCACCGACGACGATGAAATTCTCGGCGTCCACATCATCGGTCCGATGGCCGGCGAGCTGATCGCCGAGGCCGTGCTTGCGATGGAGTACTCGGCAAGCGCAGAGGATCTGCAGCGTACGATCCATGCGCATCCGACGCTCGCCGAAGCGCTCCACGAGGCGGCGCTCGCCGCCGACAAGATCGCGATCGATTTCCCGAATCGCTGAAGACGACCCGTTCGCCGGCGCGGACAACGGAGTCCGCGCCGGACTCCTCGAGACGCAGTTCGCTTGCTCGATCTGCCGTGCTAACGTGCGGCGCATCGCTCTCACGATGAGGCCGCTGCGTCCATGTCGCATGATCAACGCGCCAATCCGGATGCTTTGCTGTCGCGCGAGCTCGGCGTGCGGCAGTTCGCGGCCAATATCTTCAATTACACCGTAGGCAGCGGCATTTTCGTGCTGCCTGCCATCGCCGTGATGATGCTCGGCACGGCAGCACCGCTTGCCTATGTGGCGTGTGCGATCGTCATGACGCTCGTCCTGCTGTGCTTTGCCGAGAACGGCAGCCGCGTGTCGGCCACAGGCGGCTCGTATGCGTACGTCGAAACCGCGCTCGGTCCGATGTTCGGTTTCATCGCAGGGTGCCTCGTCTTTACGACCGGGTTGTTCGCGGCTTCCGGGATTCTCAACGCCTTCGTGCAGTCGCTGTTCGCGCTGTTCAGCTACGGAGCACCCGCCTGGGCGGCGAAATCGACGATCGCGCTGATCGTGCTCGCGCTCGTCGGTATCAATTTGCGCGGCGTACGCCGGGGCGCGCGCGTCCTCGAAGGCATCACGCTGATCAAGCTCCTTCCGCTCGTGCTCTTCGTGTGCATCGGCGTGTTCTTCGTGAAGCCCGACAATTTGGTGTGGACGAGCGTTCCGGACATCAGCGCAGTTTTGGGATCGGCCGGCATCATCATCTTCGCGTTTTCCGGCATCGAAGGAGCGACGATCCCGAGCGGCGAGGTGAAGAACGTTTCCCGTACGGTGCCGCTCGCGATCCTGCTTGCGCTCGGCGGCGTGACGCTACTGTATCTCGCCGTTCAATTCGTCGCGCTCGGCATCATGGGGTTATCGCTCGCCGGTACGGGCCGGACACCGTTGGCGGAAGCTGCGGGCGTCGCCCTGGGACCGACCGCGCGCACGATCATGATCGCAGCCGCCGTCGTGTCGATGTTCGGTTACTTGAGTGCGAACATGTTGTCCGAGCCGCGCGGCTTGTTCGCGATGAGCCGCGACGGTTTCTTGCCGGGTGGGTTGACGCGGGTGCATCCCATCTTCAGGACGCCGAACGTTGCGATCGTCGTTTACGGCACGCTCGTGCTGATCCTGGCGGTCTTGGGGACGTTCGAGTGGCTGACGCGATTCTCGAACCTTGCTGCTTTGTCGCTGTATTTCTTGACGGCGATCGCAACGCTTCGGCTTCGCAAGCTCAACGTCCGCAGCGACGGTGCACCGTTCGTGATTCCGGGTGGACCGCTCGTGCCGATCCTGGCGTGCGTCTCCATCGTATGGCTCGCTTTCGAAACCATCCGCAACGAACGCGAAGGCGGCATCACTCAGCTCTACGCCATGCTCGTGACGCTCGCCATCATCCTTACCCTGTACGCGATTCGCTCTCTGCGGTATCGCGCTCAACCGGCTGCGTAGCGATGTCGGCACGGCTGCTGCTCGAAGAGTGGAAGCTGCGGTGTGCGGCATGGTCTGCTTGCGCTGGCGGCGTTCGTCGCGTGTGGCGGCACGATCGTGACCGTGATTCGTTTGGCCCAGTTCGAACCCATCCGGCAGGGCGCACGACGTCTTGCTGAGCAACGGATGCTCGTGGGTTTTGTAGCTTTCTTTTGTGCCCTCGTGCTCGTCGCAAGGCGCCGCGTGTGGCTTCGCGTGGAATACGAGCGTTCTTGGCTGCTCGCGACGCCGATTGGTGCAGCATCCTATCGTCGAGCGAGCGCGATTCGGCTCGCGATGGCGGCTGCGTCGGTGTTGCTCGTCGCGATGGTGGTGACCGCAATCGTCGCGTACTTTGCCGGGGAGCCTGTGTGGCCGGTTTTGACTTGGTTGAGCGGCGGTTTCGTTGTCGGGTCGTTAGCCGGTGCGGCGTGGCCGCTGCGTACGACAGTCTCCAGATTCGAGGACTCTCGCTACACGTTGAAGTGGCGTCGCGCATCCACGCATCCCTCGTTGGATGCGCTTGCACGGTGGCCGATCTCGAAGGCGATGGCCTGGTATCGGCCGGAGCAGGCTCGTACGCTGTTCTTGGTGGCAGCACTGAGCTTTCCCGCAGGGATGTCGGCTGCGACGAGCTTGGCGGTGCTCGTTGCGTGGCTGCTCGCATCGTACATGCTGACTTTGATGCGCGCGGTGTCGAGCGTTTCGCGCGAAGCCGCGTTGTGGTTGCGCCCGACAGTGTTGCCGTTTCGAACCTTCGCCTGGACGATCGGCAAGCAGGCGCTGCTGCATCAGGTGGCGTGCACGGTCGTTCTGGCCGCGATTGCGGGAGTGTTCGGCGCAGCATGGATGGACGCCATGTACTACGGAGCGCTTTGGCTCGCGCTGTACTCGATGGCGAGTGCGGTCGAAATAAGGCGAGGCTATCTGGGGGCACGGTCCGCCGGCCGGACATTCGTCGCGATTGCGCTAGCACTTGCGGCCGAGTCTCGCGAGCGAGGTGCCGGAGCGCTCGTCGCTGTCGCCGTGACACTTGCATGTTCGGGAGCCTTGCGACGTGAACGCGCTTGAAATCCGCAATGTCCATGCATGTTACGGCAACCGTTCGGTGCTGCGCGGCGTGAGCCTGACGGTCCCGATGGGTGAGTGGGCGTGTTTGCTCGGACCGAATGGCGTCGGCAAGAGCACGTTGCTGCAATGCATATCGGGACATGTGATTCCGAAGCAGGGTTCGATTCGAATCGCGGGCTGCGATTCGGCCGGCGATGCGGAGGGCGCCAAGCGTGCGTTGGGCTTTGCGTGCGCTCCGGAGCAGCTACCCGGCTTGCTGACGGCACGGCAGTGTGTGGAGGTCTATGCCGCAGCCAAAGGCGTGCGCTCGCTCGAATCCGATGTCTTGACGTTGGCGGAAGAATTGCGATTCACGCCGTACTGGGACCACTACGTCGATACGCTTTCGCTCGGCACGCGACAGAAGCTCTGCGTGCTGCTCGGACTGATCGGGCAGCCCAAGCTCATCGTCCTGGATGAGGCGTTCAACGGGCTCGATCCGCGTAGCGCGCTGACGCTCAAGCACGAGATCAAGCGTCGACTCGAGCTGGGTGCCGCCGTGTTCTTGGCGACGCACTCGCTCGACATCGTGGAGCATTACGCAACGCGTGCGGCACTCATGATCGACGGTCGCATCGTACGAGAGTGGGACAGGGCGGAAATGAATCGGCTTCGAGGGAGCGGCGAGTTCGAAGCCGCGTTGGCCGAATCCGGCGATTCTTGAAGCTGAAGCGACGGTCGAGGAGCCGGCGCTCGCTATGCGCGCCGACGTGCGCTCAGAATGCTCGGCAAGCCTTGGATGCGCGCCAGCACGCGCGACAATTCCTCGAAATCCCGCACGAGAATCTTGATGTTCATGTCGGCAATGCCGTCGTGCTCGTGCGTAATCGTGTTCATCGCCTGAATATTGATCTTGGAATCCGCGAGCACGGCGCTGATGTCGCGCACCAGACCGCGCCGGTCGTACGCCTTGATGTTCACTTCGACCGGGAACGTCTGATCGCTCGAACCCCAATCGACCGCGAGCACGCGCTCGGGCGCTTCTTCCTCGAGCCGACGGAAGTTCGGGCAATCCTGCCGATGGATGCTGACGCCGCGTCCTAACGTGATGTAGCCGGCAATGGGCTCGGGCGGAACCGGTCCGCAGCAGCGTGCGAAATGCGAAAGCAGGTCGCCGACGCCTTCGATCGTGATGCCTGCGGCTTCTTTGGTGTCTGCCGCGGGTTTGCGCGGGACGGGCGAGGGCAGCTCCTGCGGACGTGCGCGACGCTGAATCGCGCCGGTGATCTGCGCGACCGTGATTTCGCCTTCGCCGACCGCCAGGTACAGCTGGTCGGCCGATTCGAGTTTGAATTCGGCAACGAGGTCTTCGAGCGTGACGCTGTGAATGGCCAGACGCTGCAGCTCGCGTTCGATGATCTGCTTGCCCTGGATCCGATTCTGCTCTTCGTCCTGTTTACGGAACCACGCCCGCACCTTGCTGCGGTTTCGCGGCGAGACGAGGTACCCGAGCGAAGGCACGAGCCAGTCGCGGCTGGGATTCGGTTGCTTGCCCGCGATGATCTCGACCTGATCGCCGTTCGAGAGCGGCTGATTGAGCGGCACCATTCGGCCGTTGACCTTGGCGCCGCGGCAGCGATGGCCGAGGCTCGTGTGCACGTGATACGCGAAATCGAGCGGTGTTGCGCCCTTGGGCAGCTCGATGACTTCGCCGCGCGGCGTCAGCGCATAGACGCGATCCTCGAAAATCTCCGAGCGCACGCGTTCGAGGAAGTCCGATTCCGTTTCCTGAGCATCCCGGTCGCTCGGTTCCAGAATCTGGCGCAGCCAGACGATCTTTTGCTCGTACGCCGGGTTGAACTTGCCGCCTTCCTTGTACTTCCAGTGCGCGGCGACGCCGAGCTCGGCATGCTCGTGCATCTCGCGCGTGCGGATCTGAACCTCGAGCGGGAGCTTGCCCGGACCGATCACGGCGGTGTGCAACGACCGATAGAGATTGTCCTTCGGTGTGGCAATGTAATCGTCGAACTCGCCGGGAATGTACGGCCACAGGCTATGCACGATGCCCAGCGCGGCGTAGCAGTCGGCGATCGTCGGCACGATGATGCGCACCGCACGGATGTCGAAGAGCTGATCGAAAGACAGTCCCTTGCGCTGCATCTTCCGCCAGATGCTGTAGATGTGTTTCGGTCGGCCGACGACTTCGCCGGGGATCTTCGCCTTCTCGAGCTCCTTTGCGAGGATGTCGATGACCTGCTGAATGTAACGCTCGCGATCGACGCGCTTGGCTGCCAGCCATCCGGCAATCCGTTTGTAGTTCTCGGGATCGAGATAACGGAAGCTCAGGTCTTCCAGCTCCCACTTGAGCTGCCAAACCCCGAGACGATTGGCCAGCGGCGCGTAGATTTCGCGCGTCTCGCGTGCGACGCGCTCGCGTTCGGCCTGCGGTGCGTCCTTGCTCTCCCGCAAAAGGTGGAGCTGGGCGGCCAGCTTGATCAAGACGAGCCGCGGATCGGTCACGATCGCAAGCAGCATTTTGCGCAGCGCCTCGGCCTGTTGTGCCGAAAGGTGCGAGCCGCCGGGACGTGTCCCGAGCGAGCCGATCGCGCCGAATCGCAAGAGCTCGCTGGCAATGCGTGTGGGCGCCGGGCCGAACAGCTTCAGCGCCTTGTCGTGATCGATGCAGCCAACCTCCATGAGCGGATACAGCGCCGCGCCTTGTCGGATGTCTTCGTCCTCCGTCAATGCGGCGACGATGCCTGCGATGGCTTGCGCGCGCTCGGCAGCCTGGCGCTTCGACCCTTCGGTTTGGGCCAACTCGCCGAGAAACTCCTCCATGCGCGAGCCAGGCTGGACGACGCTGGGTGGCGGCAGAATGGTTTCGGAGGTCGGCATCGATCGGCAGGTCTGAAAGCTTTGCCGTATCATACCGGCAGCCTTCGCATCCGCTCATGCGATGGCGTTCTGGGTCCAGATCGCGCGGAGATACTCATTGCGCCGAGCCAAACGTCCGCAAAGTCTGACAGCGCTGATTTCGCATCGGCGCGCGGCGGCGCTTCCGGCACATGTACGCATTCTGGGGCTCGATCCCGGTTCGTTGTGTACCGGCTATGCCGTCGTCGAAGCCAACGGCTCGGATGTGGCCTATGTCGTGAGCGGGTCGATTCGCACGCAGGGCGAGACGCTCGCGGAACGATTGCAGGAGATCTTTGCCGGCGTCGATCGGCTCGCGCAGGAGTTCCGGCCCGACGAAGTTGCCGTCGAACGCGTGTTCGTGCACCGCAATGCCGACAGCGCGCTCAAGCTCGGTCAGGCGCGCGGGGCAGCCCTATGTGCGACCTTCGGATTGCGTCCGCGGGTGTTCGAATACGCCCCGCGCGAGGTCAAGCAGGCCGTCGTCGGCACTGGCGCGGCCGAAAAAGAGCAAGTGCAATTGATGGTCAAGCGTCTACTGAACATTTCCGGACCGCTCGGGGCCGATGCCGCCGATGCGCTCGCCATCGCTTTGTGTCATGCCTATTCGCGCCGGATGGGCGCGCTTCTGCGGTCGGTTCGATGATCGGTTTCCTGCGCGGACGTTTGATCGCCAAACACCCGCCCGGTCTGGTGATCGAGGTGAGCGGCGTCGGTTACGAACTCGAAGCGCCGATGTCGACGTTCTACGGTCTGCCGGCGATCGGCGCCGAGGTTCAGCTCTATACGCATTTGGTCGTGCGCGAGGACGCGCACATCCTGTTCGGATTCGCCACCGAGCGGGAACGGCGGCTGTTTCGCGAACTGCTCAAGGTGTCGAACGTCGGTCCGAAGCTGGCGTTGGCCTTGCTCTCGGGAATGACCGTGGAGAATTTCCTGTTGTGTATCGAGACCCAGGATGTCGATGCGCTCGTGCGCATTCCGGGCGTGGGGCGCAAGACGGCCGAGCGTTTGCTGATCGAAATGAAGGATCGCATCAAGTCGCTGGGTGCATTGCCGGGAGTGACGACGGTGCCCGCGGCGCTCGAAGCGCCGAGCGGGGCCCAAGCGGAGGCGTACAGCGCGTTGATTGCACTCGGCTACAAACCGGCCGAGGTGACCCGTTTGATGAAGGCCGTCGATGCATCGGTGCAAACGACCGAGGAGATCATCCGCCGCGCCTTGCAGGCTGCTGCCAAGTGAGCGCGAGCCGAGTGCGCCGGCTGCCAACGTTTAGCTAGGCTCAATCATGTCCATCGAACACGATCGAATCGTCACTGCAGCCGCGCAAGCCGATGAAGAGGCGTTCGATCGCGCCGTGCGTCCGAAGCGGCTCGCCGACTACGTCGGTCAGTCGGCCGTCAAAACCCAAATGGAGATCTTCATCGAGGCGGCGCGTAAACGAAACGAAGCGCTGGATCACGTGCTGATCTTCGGTCCGCCGGGCTTGGGCAAGACGACGCTCGCAAACATCATCGCCAACGAGCTGAACGTGAACCTCAAGCAGACGTCCGGTCCTGTCATCGAGCGGCCTGGCGATTTGGCAGCGTTGCTGACGAATCTGCAGCCGAACGATGTTTTGTTCGTCGACGAGATCCATCGCTTGAGTCCGGTCGTCGAGGAGATCCTGTATCCCGCGATGGAGGACTTTCAGCTCGACATCATGATCGGTGAAGGTCCGGGCGCCCGCTCCATCAAACTCGACCTGCCGCCGTTCACGCTCGTCGGCGCCACGACGCGTGCCGGCTTGCTCACGTCGCCGCTGCGCGACCGATTCGGCATCGTGCAGCGTCTCGAGTTCTACGATCTGAAAGATCTGGAGGCCATCGTCATGCGTTCGGCCGCGATTCTCGGTGTGCCGACGGATCCGGGCGGGGCTGCCCGCATCGCGCAGCGCTCGCGGGGAACGCCCCGCATCGCGAACCGCTTGCTTCGCCGCGTGCGCGATTACGCAGAAGTGAAGGCGGGTGGTTGGATCACGGACGAAGTGGCGCAGGCGGCGCTCGATCTGTTGGATGTCGATCGTCACGGCTTCGACCTCATGGACCGTAAACTCCTGCTCACCATCATCGAAAAGTTCGACGGTGGGCCCGTGGGGGTGGAAAGTCTTTCGGCGGCGCTCGGCGAAGAGCGCGGGACGATCGAAGACGTGATCGAACCCTATCTGATCCAGCAAGGATTTCTCATGCGCACTGCGCGAGGCCGGATGGCCACGCGCCTTGCTTATCAGCATTTCGGACTGAAGGCGCCGGAACGACCGGCCACAGGAGAATTGTTTTGAGTCTGAGCGAGAAGATGCCGGGACACGCGGCGGGCGTGGCGATCCTCAATTCGTTGGCACCGGAGCGTCTTGCGTGAGCTCGTTCGTGCATCCCGTTCGCGTCTATTGGGAGGACACCGACGCGGGCGGCATCGTCTACTACGCGAATTACTTGAAGTTCATGGAGCGGGCGCGGACCGAATGGTTACGCTCGCTGGGGATCGAGCAGGAGGTGCTCAAGGCCGAACAGGGCCTGATGTTCGTTGTGGTCCACGCGGACGTGCACTTCCGCAAGCCGGCGCGTTATGGCGACAACTTGCACGTGACCTGTGCAGTCGAAGAGCGTAGCCGGGCGAGCTTGACGTTTCGTCAGCAGGTGCTGCGGCACGGTACCGGTGAGGTGCTCGTGGAGGGGCTCGTGCGCATCGCGTGTCTCGATGCGGACAAGCTCAAACCGCGTGGCTTGCCGCAAATACTGTTGCAGCGGATGAGTGGAGGAATCGCGTAATGTCCGACCAATTGTCGCCGATCGATCTGGTCTTGAACGCCAGCTTGGTCGTGCAGATCGTGATGGCGCTGCTGCTCGTCGCGTCGATCGTTTCCTGGGCGATCATGCTGCGCAAGCGTGCAGAGCTGAAGCGGGCCCGCATCGATGCCGACCGATTCGAGGAAACGTTCTGGTCGGGTGGCGATCTGTCGTCGATGTTCAAAGCAATCGATCAGAGCCGTCGCATCACGCGCGGCATGGAAGCCATCTTCGAGTCCGGTTTTCGAGAATTCACGCGGCTGCGCCAGCACGGTGCCGTGGCGTCGCAGCTGATCGAAGGCTCGCGCCGCGGCATGCGCGTCGCTTTGCTTCGAGAAACCGATCGGCTCGAACATGGGTTGTCCATGCTGGCCACGATCGGCTCGACGAGCCCGTACGTCGGCCTGTTCGGCACGGTGTGGGGCATCATGAATGCGTTTTACGGCTTGGGCGACATGCAGCAGGCGACGTTGCAAGTCGTGGCGCCCCACATCAGCGAGGCACTGATCGCGACCGCGATGGGTTTGTTCGCGGCGATTCCGGCGGTCATCGCCTATAACCGCTACGCCGACCAAGTGAATCGCATCGAGGTGCGGTACGACACCTTCGTGGAGGAATTCTCCTCGATCCTGTCACGTCATGGCACCCAGGCGGCCAAAAGCGCCGCTGCTGCTACGGGAGCGCATGCATGACACCGAATGGCCGCAAGGGGCGACGGCTCGTCGCCGAAATGAACGTCGTGCCCTACATCGACGTCATGCTGGTCCTTCTCATTATTTTCATGGTCACGGCGCCGCTGTTGACGCAGGGTATCCAAGTCGATTTGCCGAAAGCGGGCGCCGAGCCGCTGACCAAGGAGCTGACGGAAACTCAACCGCTCATTCTCAGTGTCGATGCAGCGGGCCGCTATTACCTCAACATTGGTTCCGACGAGGCCACGCCGCTCGACGACGATACGGTCGTGCAACGGGTCTCTACAGTTCTCAGCCGTGAGCCGAAGACACCGGTTCTGGTCAAGGCAGATCAGAGCGTGCCGTACGGATCGGTTGTCACGGGCATGGTGCTCTTACAGCAAGCCGGAGCGGAAAAAGTCGGCTTCATTACCGATCCGGTGACAGCGCGACGCGCGCGCGAGAAACACTGAGCTTCGCAGGTCGATGCCCGCCGCGCCGCAGTCAAATTGGTTCAAGGCCCACTGGCCGTATTTGCTCGGCGCTGCGGTCCTGCACGTGTTGATTGTCGCGGCATTTGCGTTCGCAACGCGTTGGATGCGGCCCGAAGCGCCGCCGCCGACGCTCGCGATTCAGGCGGTCGTGGTCGACGTCAATCAGCTGGCGAAGTCCGTCCCGAACAGGCAACAGGAGATCGAGCGGGAACGAGCGCGCAAGGAAGCTGAGGCGCGTGCCGCCGAAGAACAGCGTCGACGCGAGGAAGCCGCCAAGCGCGAGCAGGAGCTGGAGGCCGAGCGGGAACGTCAGGAGGCGCTCAAGAGGCAGGAGCAGGAACGCCTGCGGATGGAACAGCTCGAACGCGAGCGCGCAGAGCAGGAGCGTATCGCCAAACAGCGGGCGGCAGAGGAGCAGCGTAAGCGCGAGGAGGCAGAGCGTCAGGCCAAGCTGGAAGCGGAGCGCAAACGTCAGGAAGCCGAGCGCAAGCGTTTGGAAGAGATACAACGCAAGCAGCGCGAGCGCGAGGAAGCCGAACGCCGGCGAGTTGCGGCGGAGAACGAAGCGCGCGAGCGTGCCCTGCGAGAGCAGCTCGAAGCGGAAGAAGAGCTGATGCGCGCGCAGGCTTCCGGCGCGATGAGTCAGTACGTCGCGATGATCCAGCAGCATGTCGAGCGTCGCTGGATTCGGCCGGCCTCGGCGCGAGCCGGTATCGAGTGCGAGGTGAACGTCACGCAATCCCCGAATGGGACCGTGCTCAGCGTGAGGGTCGGAACATGCAACGGCGACCAGGCGGTGCGCCAATCGATCGAAATCGCCGTCCAAAAGGCCTCGCCGCTGCCGATGCCCCCCGACCCACGTTTGTTCGAACGCAACTTGCGCTTTATCTTCAAGCCGGCCGATTGAGCCGATGGAGACGACGATGAGAATGTTGGCGAGCCGTTGTTTTGCACTGGCAATCCTGGCCCTCATCAGTACCGGGGTGCGTGCGCAGCTCGTGATCGAGATTACGCGCGGCCAGGAGAATGCCGTGCCGATTGCGATCGTCCCGTTCGGTTGGGACTCGGCCGGCGCCGCGCCGTTCGATATCGCAGAAGTGGTGGCGGCGGATCTGCATCGCTCGGGACGTTTCGCACCTCTCGACCGTAAGTCGATGATCGATCGACCGACGACCGGCGAGGAGATCCGTTTTCAAGACTGGCGCTACCTGCGTGCCGATTTCATTGCCGTCGGCAAGCTGATGCCCGACGGACCGGATCGGTACGCGGCGCAGTTCGAGCTCTACAACGTGCTCAACGGGCAGCGGCTTGCGGGACAGAGGCTCACGGCCAGCACGAAAGGTCTTCGTGCGCTGTCGCACCGAATCGCGGACATCATTTTCGAGCAGATCACCGGTATTCGCGGGGCATTCTCTACGCGCATTGCCTTCATTGCCGTGGAGGGCACGCCGCCGCAACAGGAATACAAGCTGATCGTCGCCGACGCGGACGGCGAGAACCAACACGTCGTCACTCGCTCGAGCGATCCGATCATGTCGCCGGCGTGGTCGCCGGACGGCCAGAGCATTGCGTACGTGTCGTTCGAGAACAAAGTCTCCGCGATCTACGTGCAGACGTTGGCGACCGGAGAGCGACGCCGCGTGTCGGCGCGGGCCGGTATCAACGGCGCACCCGCCTGGTCGCCGGACGGCAAGATGCTCGCGCTCACGTTGTCGCGCAAAGACGGCGATGTCGATGTGTACACGCTGGATCTCGCCACTCAAGTGCTCACGCGCATGACGTTCGATCCGGGCATCGACACCGAACCGGCGTGGTCGCTGGACGGACGAAAGCTTTATTTCAGCTCGGATCGAGCCGGCGGACCGCAAATCTACGAGGTCGATGTGGACAGCCCGCGCAGCCCGCGTCGCGTGACGTTCGAAGGTAGCTACAACGCACGTCCGCGCATTTCGCCTGACGGCAAACTGCTCGCAGTCGTGCACCTCGACCGCGGCAACTATCGAATCGCGGTTGTCGATCTCGCGTCGAAGGCCGTACAGGTGTTGACGCAGGGCCGCCAGGATGAAAGCCCGAGCTTTGCACCGAACGGGGCGACGCTCATCTATGCCACGCAGGACAGAGGCCGCGGAGTGCTCGCAACGGTCTCGGTCGACGGCAGAGTGCAGCAGACGCTTGCCGCGATGAGCGGCGATGTGCGCGAGCCGGTTTGGGGACCGTTTCCGACAAGATGATGGAACGGTAATCAGTGCCGATGGTCGCACCCTTACGCTTATGGCAGAATTTTCGGCGATTTTTTCGCGATCTGACGTCCGCGTCGCACGATCGCACCATGTGCAGCCCACGGGTCCCTTGAGGAGACGAACGAATGCGCGAATTGCAGCGGTTGGCAATGGTTTTCGGCGTCTTGGCGATGAGCGCGGTTCTGACCGGCTGTCCGAAAAAGCCAGAGACGCTGCCTGACGCGGGTGCAACGCCTATCGAGTCGAGCACGACGACGAGCGGTACGACGAGCTCGAGCGTGTCCGGTTCCGAGCTCAGCGCCGAGCAGCGCGAACTGGAGCAGCTCAGGCAAACCGGCATGATCATTTACTTCGACTACGACCGGGCGGAGATCAAGTCCGAATACGTGCCGGTCATCGCAGCGCATGCGAAATACCTGAACGCGAACTCCTCGCGTACCGTGCGTCTCGAAGGACACACGGACGAACGCGGCTCGCGCGAGTACAACATCGGCTTGGGCGAGCGCCGTGCACAAGCCGTGCGACGTGCATTGATGCTGCAAGGTGTCGCGGATACTCAGATCACGACGGTGAGCTATGGCGAAGAACGTCCGGCTGTGCTTGGCAGCGACGAGACCGCCTACGCGCGCAATCGTCGCGTCGAGCTCGTGTACGGCCGTTGATGGATCGAAGGTAAGGTGATGCTCATGCGCTCAATCGTCGGTCTTGCCGTCTGTGCCGTCCTCGCGGGCTGTGCAACGGCACCGGAGCAGGATCCCGTCGTTCAGAAGCTGACGGAGCTCGATGGGCGGTTGCTGCGCATCGAGCGTGTGCTCGCGAATCAGAGTCTGCTCGATCTGTCGCAACGTATCGAAGCTTCACAAAACGAGATTCGCATACTGCGCGGTCAGCTCGAGGAGCTCCAACATTCCGTGAACCGCACGCAGGATCAGGTGCGGGAGCAATACAACGATGTCGATCGTCGCGTATCTGCGCTCGAAGCGGGCGGGGTTTCCGTGCCTGCAAACCGCAGCGGAAGTGCAGGCCTGCCGATCCCGCAAGGCGACGACCGGGCGAATTACCAGGCCGCGTTCGATCTGTTGAAGGACGGCAAGTACGCGGAAGCCACGGGCGCATTCAAGCAATTCATTGCGACGTTCCCGGACAGCGGCTTGTTGGACAATGCGTGGTACTGGCTCGGCGAGTCGCACTACGTGCAGCGCCAATACGGCGAGGCGTTGAAGAGCTTCCGGACGGTCGTCGACCGGTTTCCCAACTCGCGCAAGATGCCGGACGCGCTCCTCAAGATCGGTTACTGCAATTACGAGCTCAAGAATTGGGCGGAAGCGCGCGCTGCCTTGAATCAGGTCGTCCAGCAGTATGCGGATACGACGGCGGCGCGGCTGGCGAGCCAGCGGCTCGCAAAGATGGAGGGCGAGGGACGGTAAGCAGCGCGCCGTGTCGCGCGCGTTGCTCGACCTCTCGCATGGCCGATGAATGCTCTCGTCACCGCATCCGGTGAATCCGCTATTTCGGGCCTGCGCGTCAAGATCACGGAAATCTTCCTTTCGATCCAAGGCGAAGCCGATCACGTCGGATGGCCGACCGTATTCGTTCGGCTTACGGGTTGCCCACTGCGCTGCCGCTATTGCGACACCCAGTATGCCTTCTACGGCGGCGAATGGCTTTCGGTCGAGGACGTCCTGGAGCGCGTCGCGAACTTCAAGGTGAAGCACGTGTGCGTGACGGGCGGCGAGCCGCTCGCGCAGAAGCACTGCCTGGAGCTGTTGCGGCGGCTTTGCGATGCCGGCTTGACGGTCTCGCTCGAGACGAGCGGCGCAATCGATATCTCGGGTGTCGACGAGCGTGTCGCTCGCGTCGTCGACATCAAGACGCCCGAGAGCGGGGAGGCGGCCCGCAATCGTCTCGAGAATCTCGCCGTCTTGCGACCGACGGATCAATTGAAATTCGTCATCTGCAGCCGTGAGGACTTCGTGTGGGCTTGCGAGTTCGTACGCACTCACGATCTCGCTCGAAGCTGCACGGTCTTGTTCAGCCCCAGCTATGGGCAAGTGTCGCCGGCGGCGCTGGCGGAGTGGATTTTGGAGGCTCGTTTGCCGGTACGCCTGCAAGTGCAGCTTCACAAGATGTTGTGGGGCGACGTGCCGGGGCGCTGATTCGACATGACGAAACGTGCAGTGGTCTTGGTCTCCGGCGGGCTCGATTCGGCGACGACGTTGGCGATCGCGCGCCATGAAGGGCGCGAGTGCTACGCGCTCAGCGTGGACTACGGTCAGCGTCATCGCGCCGAGTTGCTCGCTGCCGAGCGCATTGCGCGCAGCCTGGGCGCGGTCGAGCATCGAACGATGCGCATCGATTTGGGCGGTATCGGCGGTTCGGCGTTGACCGATCCGTCGCTCGCGGTGCCGGAGGCCCCGCAGATCGGGATTCCGATCACGTACGTGCCAGCCCGCAACACGGTGATGTTGGCGCTCGCGCTCGGCTGGGCGGAGGTGATCGGAGCCGCAGAGATTCACATCGGCGTCAACGCAGTCGACTACTCGGGCTATCCCGATTGCCGGCCAGCGTTCATTGCGGCATTCGAGCACGTCGCGAATTTGGCGACGAAAGCTGCCGTCGAGGGGACGATGAAGTTCCGGATCGTGGCGCCACTCGTCGATCTCACGAAGGCCCAGATCATTCGGCGAGGGGTCGAGCTCGGCGTCGATTATGGGTTGACGGTCTCCTGTTACCAGGCGGACGACGACGGTCGCGCGTGCGGACGCTGCGACGCATGCCGCCTGCGGCGCGAGGGGTTTGCCGCGGCCGGCGTGCCGGATCCGACGCGTTACTTCCAGTGAACTGCGCCGACAGTTCCGGTATCATGCGCGCCCCTCGAACGCCCTAGCATGTGGCGACCTGCTGCTCCAGCCTACGGCTGGGCAGGGCTCGCAAACTGCCAGCCGCTTCATCTCAGTGGGTCGGTAGCTCAGTCGGTAGAGCACTGGACTTTTAATCCATTGGTCGTGGGTTCGATTCCCACCCGACCCACCACTTCCCAGCCTTTTTGCTGTACCAGCGTCGCCATTTGTCGACTTGTGCGGGCAACCCGCACAGCTTATTGTCGGATTTCCTGACACTCCTATCGGGGTTCTTGAAGGGGCCCAGCAGAGGTGGCTGCTGGGATGCAGGCGGGCCGGCCGAGGGGACGTACGGCGGGCCGTGCCTCGACTTCGATGTATAACGAACGCTTGCCGGCGATGAGCTCAACCGCGCTCTCCGATTCTTGGCCCACGACGCTGGGTTTGCATGGAAACCCTTTCGGTGCCTGCGACGACGACGCAAGTTTCTTCCCCAGCGATCAGCATTTGCGCGCGCTCGAGTTCATGGGGCATGCGCTCTGGACGCGTGCCCGCCTAGGCGTCGTGACCGCTCCGCATGGCTGCGGCAAGAGCCTGCTGATTTCGCGGTTCCTTCAGGAGCTCGACGATCGAGTCGTTGTGGCCGCAGTCAGTCGCGAGAACATTTCCGCGCGCGATTTCCTGCTCGAGGTTCTGCACCAGTTCGGCATTGCGCTCGGTCCCGACGACAAGACAGATCGCCGACGCCTTGCCGAGCGCTTTCTCGATCACCAAGCGACCACTGGCCGCTTGTGCGTACTCATCGTCGAGAACGCTCAAAGCATGCATCCGTCCGTCCTCGAGGAGGTCCGAGCCCTGGCCTCGATCGAGCACGACGGTCAGCGCGTGCTGAAGCTGCTCCTGCTCGGTCAGGCGGGGCTCATGCATGTGCTCGAGTCGCCGCGCATGGTGCAGCTCATGTCCGGCAGCGTTCCGCGTTTCGCCTTGGAGCCGTTCAGCGACGATCAGACCGCGGCATACGTTGCCCACCGGCTGCGGGCGAAGGGCGTTGCCGATCCGGACGCGCTCATGCCTTACACGCTGATGCCGCAAATCCATGCTTGCACCGGCGGCGTTCCGGCGCAGATCAACCGCCTGTGCGAGCGGGCGCTCGCGATTGCGATGGAGCAGGGCGAATCGAGCGTGACCTCGCCAGCACTGGAACGTGCGATCGACGAGGTCGGCATGCGCGATCGCGCGCTACCCGACTTCCTGCGACGCCCTGTAGAACCGCGCGAACCGCATCCGGAGTCGAAGCTCGTGATCAGCTTGCAGGGATCGCCCGATCGGGAAGTCGTCCTCGCCACGGATCGAGTGCTCATCGGGCGCGGCGAGGACACCGACGTGCGGATCGACTCGGTGTTCGTGAGCCGCTACCACGCGCTCATTCTGCGCGATGGCAAGCAAGACATCCTGCTCGATCTCGGGAGTACGAACGGCCTGCTCGTCAACTCGCGACGCATCGTCCGACGGACGCTTCGCGACGGAGACTTGATCCAGATCGGTCCGGCCCGCGTGCTCTACAAGAAGAGCCTGGCCGAGGCCGCGACTGCCGGACCCGATCCGGGAGAAACGATCTGCTTCGCTCGGCCTGGAGCGCCGCAATCGGCCCAGGAAGACGCTTCCGTCCTCGCGTTCGGCAGAACTGCGCCCAGCCAAAAGCGATAGACGGTATGCAATCTACGACCGGCTGGCTTGCCGCCCGCAGAGCCTGCCAGTAGAGTGTCGCCCTCCCAAGTTCGAGTGTCCTCGCCGTTTTTCGCCGCCGCCTTCGAGGGCGGAGGTCGGATGGCTGCGCAACTCGAAATGCATCACGACAACCGATAGAGAAGCGTTAGCCGCGTGGAGCGTTGGCGAGTACATAAGTTTGGCGGCTCGAGTGTCGCCGACGCCGCTTGTATGGAGCGGGTTGCGAAGATCCTCGAAGAGGATCCGCATCCGCGATTGGGCGTCGTGCTGTCGGCCTGTCGGGGCGTCACGGATGCACTGCTCAACCTGGTCGCGGCCGCCGAAGCGCAGGAGGCCGATCTCGAGGGGCGGATCGAGCAGATCCGCCATCGTCATCAAGTCATTGCCGACACGCTGCTCAGCAGCGAGGCGCGCGCTCGTTTTCTCGATACGCTCGAGCGCGACTGCCGCGACATTTACGGCATCCTGCAGGCGGTTCGGCTGATCCGGTCGGCCTCGCAAACCATCCGCGATCTGATCGCCGGCTACGGAGAGATTTGGTCGACGCGACTCTTCAGCGCTTATTTGCGCGCGCGCGGCCGCCGTCCGGGCAAAGTCGAATGGATCGACGCTCGAGAGATCCTCACGGTGCAGTGGGGGTCGCTCGGACCGGCCGTGCAATGGGATATCGCTCGCGAGAACATGGCCAAGGCCGTGGCTCGCGACGCCATCGCGACGCTCATCATCACCGGATTCATCGCCCGGGATCAGAACGGCCTGCAGACGACGCTCGGTCGCAACGGCAGCGATTTTTCCGGTGCCATCTTCGGCTCGCTGCTCGATGCCGAGGAGATCCATATCTGGACTGACGTCGACGGCGTATTGAGCGCCGATCCGCGGCTCGTGCCGGACGCGAAAGTGATCGACTCGCTGTCCTACAACGAGGCGATGGAGCTGGCGTATTTCGGTGCCAAGGTCATTCATCCGCAGACGATGGCGCCGGCCGTCGCCAAGAGCATTCCGATCTGGATCCGCAACACCTTCGCACCGGAAAAGCCCGGCACGTTGATCTGCGAGAAGTCCAACTCGTCGCTGCTCGTCAAGGGCATCACGAGCATCGACAAAGTCGCGCTCGTCAATGTCGAAGGCGCCGGCATGATCGGCGTGCCCGGCACCGCGCATCGTCTGTTCGGCGCGCTACGCGATCACGGAATCTCCGTGATCCTGATCTCCCAAGGCAGCTCGGAACACTCGATCTGTTTTGCCATTCCCGAAGCGGAGGCCGCGCGTGCAGAAGCCGTCGTCCGCCAAGCGTTCGATAGCGAATTGCGGCTCGGCCAGATTCAAAGCGTCGAAGTGACCAGTGCCTGCAGCATTCTCGCGGTCGTCGGCGACGGCATGGCGGGAGCGCACGGCGTGGCGGCCAAGGTGTTCGGCGCGCTCGGCAGCGCCGCAGTGAGCGTGCGAGCGATCGCCCAGGGCGCCTCGGAGCGCAATATCTCGGTCGTCATCGACGGCAAGCAGACGGCTCGTGCGTTGCGCGCCGTGCACTCGAGCTTCTATCTCTCTCCGCACACGATTTCGATCGGTCTCATCGGTCCTGGCGTCGTCGGCGGCGTGCTGCTCGACCAATTGGCAGCGCGCGTGGAGCATTTGTCGCGCGAGCTGAAAGTGGATCTGCGCGTGCGAGGCATCATGAGCTCGCAGCGCATGCATCTCGCGAATGGAGAAATTCCATTGAACCGGTGGCGCGAGGCGATCAACGCGAACAACGTGCCGGCGGATCTGGCGAAGTTCGCAGAGCACGTGCATGCCGATCACTTGCCGCACGCCATCATCATCGATTGCTCGGCGAGCGCGGATGTCGCAGCCCGCTATCCCGGCTGGTTGGCGAGCGGCATCCACATCGTGACGCCGAACAAGAAGGCGAACAGCGCCGATTTTGATTTCTACTTGAGGCTTCAAGAAGCGCGCAAGCAGGGCGGCGCGCACTACCTTTACGAAGCCACGGTCGGCGCAGGATTGCCCATCATTCAAACGCTGCGTGATCTACGCGATACGGGCGATGAGATTCGGCGCGTCGAAGGCATTTTGTCCGGCACGCTCGCTTACCTATTCAATGTTTGGGACGGCAGCGAGCCGTTCTCTGCGATCGTGCGAGCCGCAAAGGCGAAGGGTTACACGGAGCCCGATCCGCGCGACGACCTGGCCGGTGTGGACTTTGCGCGCAAGCTCATCATTCTCGGCCGCGAGATGGGTTTGAAGCTCGAGATGAAGGATGTCGAGGTCGAGAGTCTCGTGCCTGCGGCTTTGAGGTCGTGCTCGGCCGAGGAATTCTTGGAACGTCTGCCTGAGTTCGACGCGGCGATGACGAAGCGGCTCGAGTCCGCACGCGCACACAACCGTGTGCTCCGCTATGTCGGATCGCTCGACGCCGCGACGGGCAAAGCTTCGGTCGGCTTGGTCGAGCTCGAACGGGCGCATACGTTCGCGAACATCAATCTGACCGATAATGTCGTGCGCTTCATTACGCGCCGATACAACGAGAACGCGCTCGTTGTGCAAGGGCCGGGGGCCGGACCGGAAGTGACCGCCGGCGGCGTCTTCGCCGACTTGCTGCGAGTGTGTGCCTACCTGGGCGCGAAACTGTGACGAATCAATCTGCAACTGCGTTTGCGCCTGCAAGCGTCGGCAATGTGGCCGTCGGCTTCGACGTGCTCGGCCATAGCTTTCAGGCGATCGGCGATCGTGTAACGGCAAAGCGTCTTCCGACTCGGGAGGTGCGCATCGCACGCATTCACGGTTCGGTTTCGGAACTGCCGCTCGATCCGGAGAAGAACACGGCAGGCATGGCCGTGCTCAGCATGGTCCGCGATCTCGGCCTCGATTTCGGTGTCGAGCTGACGATCGAGAAGGGCATTCCGCTCGGCTCGGGTCTCGGCGGTTCGGCGGCATCGGCCGTCGCGGCCGTCGTGGCGACGAATGCGCTGCTACCGCGCTCGCTCGACAAACTCGAGCTGCTCAAGTTTGCGATGAAGGGCGAAGCGGTCGCGAGCGGCTCGGTGCACGTCGACAACATCGCACCTTCGCTCTACGGCGGCTTGGTCCTGACCGTAGGCATCGACAACCCGAACGTGAAACAGATTCCCGTCCCGCCGCAGGTCCGCTGCGTGCTGGTCCACCCGCACATGACGCTTTCGACGCGCGCGGCGCGCGAGATCCTCAACCGTTCGATCGATCTGTCCTATGTGATCTGGCAGTCCGCGAACCTGGCCGGATTCCTGACCGGCTGTTTCACGAACGACTTGCGCTTGATTCGCGAATCGCTGGAGGACGTGATCATCGAGCCGCAACGCAAGGTGCTGATTCCAGGCTTCCAAGCCGTGAAGGACGGAGCGATGCAGCACGGCGCGCTCGGCTGTTCGATTTCCGGAGCGGGTCCCACGGTGTTCGCTTGGTGCGAGCAAGAGCATGCGGAGCGCATTCGCGACGCGATGGTTGCGGGTTTCCAGGCGCACGGGCTTGCCAGCGATGCCTGGATTTCCACGCTCGACGCCATCGGCGCACGGGTGGAATAGAGCCGATCATCACAAGACCGAAATGCAGTACATCAGTACCCGGAATTCCCAGCACCGCGTCGGACTCACGGAGGCGATCTCGCGAGGCATTGCGCCGGACGGCGGGCTCTATATTCCCGACCCGTTTCCGCACTTCGTGCCGCATGAGTTCAGCGATGTGCACGAGATGCCGGAGATCGGCGAGCGTCTGCTCGCACCGTTCGCGGAAGGCGACCCGCTTGCTTCCGACATCGGCGAGATCTGTCGCGAGGCATTCAACTTTCCGACGCCCATCAAAGAACTGAAAGGCGCACCGTCGCCCGCATCGGTGCTCGAGCTGTTCCATGGTCCGACCTCGGCATTCAAGGACTATGGGGCGCGCTTTCTTGCCGCTGCGCTGTCGCGTATTCGGCGCAATGCAAAGAAGAAGCTGACCATTTTGGTCGCGACATCGGGCGACACCGGCGGAGCGGTCGCGGCAGCTTTCCATCGGCGCCCGGGCTTCGAAGTCGTCGTGCTCTATCCGAAGGGTCAGGTCTCTCAGCGGCAAGCGCAGCAACTGGCGTGCTGGGGCGACAACGTGCGGACGTTCTGCGTGCACGGCACGTTCGACGATTGCCAGCGCATGGTGAAGGAAGCATTCCTCGATCCGGCGCTCGCCGAAACGCATGAGTTGTCCTCGGCGAACAGCATCAACATCGGCCGGCTTCTGCCGCAGATGGTGTACTACGCGAAGGCCAGCCTCGAGCTGTGGCGCGAAACCGGCAAGCGTCCGAACTTCAGCATTCCGTCGGGCAACCTGGGTAATTCGCTCGCGTGTATTTGGGCGCGGCACATCGGGCTGCCGATCGGCGAGATCGTGCTGGCAACGAACGCGAATCAAACGGTCACGGAATTTTTGCGTACCGGCGAATGGATGCCGCAGCCGAGCGTTCAGACGCTGGCCTCGGCGATGGACGTCGGCAACCCGAGCAACATGGAGCGCCTGCGCTCGCTGCACCCGGATTTCGAGGAGTTGCAGATGCAGATCGGCGCATCGAGCGTCGACGACATCGAGATTCGTGCGACCATCCGCCGCGATTCGCACGAGTTGCACCAAGTGTGGTGTCCGCATACCGCAACGGCAGCCAAGGTGTACCGGCGTCTGTTGTCGCGCGGCGCCAAGGGACATTGGGTGATCGTCGCTACGGCTCATCCGGCGAAATTCAACGAGGTCGTCGAGCCGCAAATCGGCTACGAGGTGGAGGTGCCCCCAAGCTTGGCGGCGTTGTTGGCGCTGCCGCGGCAGGAGAAGGAACTCGAACCGACCCTCGCTGCGTTGAGGGCCGAGCTACAACGCTCTAGCTGACATGCAGCAGCTTCCAACTCAGATACCCACCTGGGCGTGGCCCGTTGCCGGAGGCGTCCTGGCCGCAGCTGCGCTCGGCTGGGGCTACGTCAAATTCCGGGCTTACCGCGCACGCAAGGCTGTCGACACTGCAATTTCCCGCGTCGCCTATGAAATGCTCAAGGACGTGCTCCTGCCGAACGGCAACGGCGGCTACATCCATATCCACTATCTGCTTCTCACGCAGCGTGGGCTGCTCGTCGTCGATCTGCTCGACCATGCCGGCGCGGTGTTCGGCGGCGATCAAATGCTGGAATGGACGGTGATCGGCAAGAAGCACCGTTTTACCTTCCCGAACCCTCAGCACGCGCTGTATGACCGCATGGCCGCTGTTCGCCTCCTGACCGGCGATATTCCGGTCGAAGGCCGCGTGCTGTTCACGACCCGCAGCCAGTTCCCCAAAGGCCGGCCCAAGTACGTCGCACGCATCGACGAGCTGACCGAGGAATTTCCGGTCGTGGATACGGCCCGCGGCAACATCACCGCGGCATTCGGCGACGTGTGGGCGCAGGTGAAGAAGAACGCGGAGCCGAATCCGCTGGCGAGCTGATCGGCAGACTGAAGACTGAAGGCTGAAGGCTGAAAGCTGAAGGAAGAAGCCGCGCTTGCGCGCATTTCTTCTTGCCGAAGGCCCCACGCCCCGAGCCCGACTGTAGGCTGTAGCCTGTCGCCTGCAACCTGCACGGCACCTCAGCGCCGACGCGCATGCGCCGCAATGATGTGCGATACGCACGCCGTCACTTTCTTGCCCGTCTCGATGTCGAGAAACTCGTTCGGACCGTGGGCGTTCGAATGCGGACCGAGGACACCCGTGACGACGAACTGAACGCCGGGAAATTTCTCGCCAAGCATGCCCATGAACGGGATGCTCCCGCCCGTGCCCATGTACATCGCGTCCTTGCCGAAACACGCTTGCGACGCCGATTGCACGGCTGCGTCCAACCAAGGCTCGTTGGCCGGGGCATTCCAACCGCCCATGCTGGATTCGACTTCGAAAGAAACGTGCGCGCCGTAAGGCGGATCGCGCTCGAGCGTTTCCTTCACTGCTTGCGCGGCACGCTGCGGATCGACCGTCGGAGGCAGGCGGAACGACAACACGAGAGCCGTCATCGGGCGCAACACATTGCCTGCGCTGTGCACGGGCGGGATACCGTCGACGCCGGTCACCGAGAGCGTGGGGCGCCACGTGCTGTTCAACGTGAGCTCGAGCGGATCGGCATCGACCGGTTGCACTCCTGGCAGGAAGGGCACTTTGCTTTGCACGCTCGACCCGAGCGTCTTGGCGACTGCTTTCGCCTGCGCGAGGCGATCCGGCGGGATCTCTGCATGCAGCGCATCGACCACAATGCGCCCAGTCGCAGGATCTTCGACTCTTGCGAGCAATTGACGGATGATTCGGAAGCTCGATGCGACGATGCCGCTTGCCATGCCGGAATGCACACCTTCCGATAGCACCTTCACGCGCAGCGTGCCGACCAAATTGCCTCTCAAGGAAGTCGTACACCAGAACTGCTCGTAATTGCCGCATTCGGCATCGAGGCACACGACGAGAGAAGGTTTGCCGATGCGATTCGACAAATGGTCGATATAGGCGGGCAGGTCTGGACTGCTGCTTTCTTCGCCCGCCTCGATGACGATCACACAGCGCGCGTGCGGGAGGCCTTGTTCGTGCAGCGCACGTACAGCGAGCACCGAGCCGAACAAGGCATAACCGTCGTCCGCGCCGCCGCGACCATAGAGACGGCCATCGCGTATCACGGGCGTCCACGGCCCCAGCCCTTCGGCCCAACCCGTGAACTCCGGCTGCTTGTCCATGTGGCCGTACATGAGGATGCAATCGTCGTTGCTTCCTCCATGGGCCGCAGGAATCTCCACGAACAGCAGCGGCGTGCGTCCTGGCAGACGAACGATCTCGCTCTTCATCCCCGGCAGCGCGTTGGCCTCGCACCACTCGAGCATGAGCTCGGCCGCCTGATCCATGTACCCGTGCTCGGCCCACTGCGGATCGAAGGCCTGGGACTTGTTCGGAATGCGGATGTACTCGCACAGCGTCGGAACGATGGAGCGATCCCAAGTTTGACCGATCGACTCCATGAGGCGGGATTGGTTGAGCATGAACGCTCCGCTGGTAACAGGCTACAGGCGACAGTAAGGCGCGCGGGGCGCGCCGCTTCTACGGTCTACAGTCTACAGCCTATAGCCTAAATTTCAGGCCATCCGAACAACGCACGCACGTTTCGCGTCGTGATCGGTCCAAGCACGTCAGCCGATTCACCGCGGGCAGCGGCGATCGTTGCGAGCACGTGCGGCAGGTACATCGGCTCGTTGCGGCGAGATTTCGGCATCGGATTCAGATCGCGCGGCAAAAGGTACGGGCCGTCGGTTTCGATCAGCAACCGGTCCGCGGGGATGTAGCGCACGACTTCGCGCAAATGCAGGCCGCGGCGCTCGTCGCAAATCCAACCGGTAATGCCGATGTACAAGTCGAGATCGAGATACTCGCGCGCTTCTTGTATACCAGCCGTAAAACAGTGCGCGACGCCGCCGGCAAGCTTCGGACGCATCTCCCGTAGCAACGCAACGAAATCTTCGTGTGCATCGCGCTGATGCAAGAAGACCGGCTTGCCCACCTCGACGGCGAGCTCGAGTTGACGTCGAAACGCTTCGAGCTGCGCTTCCCGAGGCGAGAAGTTCCGAAAGTAATCCAGCCCGCATTCGCCGACCGCGACGACTTCGGGCGACCTAGCGAGCTGTGCGAGCATGCCTGCAGCCGCGTCATCGAGATCGGTTGCGTGATGCGGATGCACGCCAGCCGTACAGCGCATGCGCTGGGGCTGGGCCCGCGCGAGCTCGATCGCCTTTCGTGTGCTCTCGATAGAGCTCCCAGTGACCAGTAAATGAGTAACACCGGCTCGTTCGGCGCGTTCGATCACTGCATCGCGGTCGGCATCGAAGCTGTCGTGCGCGAGATTGATTCCGATGTCGACGAGCTTGGCCCGAGTGTCCAATGAAGCCCCTGTGTTATGGTTGCAAAGCTGCGATTGTACTGGGGAATCTTATGAGGTTGGCTGGACTGGCCGCGTTGTCCGTCGCGCTTGCCGTGCTCGCTGGAATGCCCACAGCCGGCCAGGCCGACGCCATCAGCGAGCTCGACGATCTGGCGGCTCGAATCCAATACGGTTTCTATACCGGCGATCCGCGCGGGATCGAAGAGGCTCTCTCGCTATTGGAGCGGCTCGATCTGCCGCCTGCGCGCAAGGTCATGAAGGACTATTACGCGGCGTACGGACACTGGAAACGTGCCCAGTTGTATATCGACGAGGCCGCCGCCGGTCGGCGCACAGCGCGGGCGGAGGCGCGCAATGCCGGCAGCGCGTGCGAGAAGGCGGCATCCGCGGCGATTGCCGCAGCCCCTAGCTTTGCCGAGGCGCACGCCATCCACGCCGTTTGCGCGACGCTGGCGAGCAGGACCGCGGAGATGCTGTCGCTCGGGACCTGCGCGAAAGACAAGGCCATGCGCGAAGCGCAGGCGCTCGAGCCCAAGAATCTGCGCGTTCGTCTTATCGAGATCGAGTGCACCATGGCTGACGGCAAACAAGCCGCATCGGTGCTCTCACGCCTCGAGACGCTGGTGAAGGACTTCGACGACGCGCCGCCGACATCACCCGGAAACCCTGATTGGGGCCATGCGGAAGCCCTGGTTTTGCTCGGGCGCCTGCGGCTCGCACAAGGCAACACAATCGGTGCGCGCGACGCGTTGGAGCGCGCGATCGTTATTGCGCCGGATTATCGGAAGGCCCAGGCGCTCTTGAGGCAAGTCAATACGGGCGCGCGCTGACACGCGTTGAAATTGCCGATGTCGCGCGATTGACTTGCGCCCGCAAGCCATGTTGTATCCGTAGCGGATGTCCGCGCAGCTCCAATTGTTCGAAAGTAGGGAAGCGACGTCGCACTGGACGGTGCGCGTCAGCCGCCGCGCACGCAGGTTGTCGGTGCGCGTGTATCCCGGCGGTCGCGTGGAAATCGTCGTGCCGCCGGGTGCGTCAGCGGCCACCGTACAGCGCTTCGTCGGTACGCATCGGGAGTGGATTGCAGCGCGCATCGCCGATCTTTCCGCGATCTCGGACACTGCAACGGAACTGCGACCGAGCCGCATCGAGCTGCCGGCGGTGCATCGAAGCTATGTGGTCGAGTATCGTCCCACATCGAGCCGCACGACGCTTGCAACGATCGAAGGCTCTGTGCTCACAGTCGTCGGGAACACGTCGGACACGCACCTCGTCGGTCAGGCGCTGCGCAATTGGCTGTTCGACCTCGCCGAGTTCGAGCTCGGGCGAGCGCTGGCGGATGTGGCGGCGTGTGGCGGCTTCGAGTACAAGCGTCTCCAGGTGCGATTACAGCGCACGCGGTGGGGCAGTTGCTCGGCCACGGGAACGATCAGCTTGAACGTGTGCGTCCTGTTCCAGTCGCCCGAGGTCCTGCGGTATTTGCTCGTTCACGAGCTCAGCCACACGCGGCACATGAATCATTCGCGTAAATTCTGGTCGCTGGTGGAGTCCTTGGAGCCCGATTACGAACGTCTGGATCGTGAGCTGCTGCGCGGTTGGCAGCACGTTCCAGGCTGGGTGTTCAGCTGATGTCCGAAGAGTCGCAAGAGAAAAAGCAGGCCGTCGATCTTTCCGACGAGCAGGTCCATTGGGATCTCGGCGAGTCGCGAAGCTACGGCGAGTATCTCGCGCTCGACAAGATTCTGAGCGCGCAACATCCCACGTCCTTCGAGCACGACGAGATGTTGTTCATCATCATCCATCAAGCTTCCGAGCTGTGGATGAAGCTGTGTTTGCACGAGCTCAATGCCGCGCTCGACCATATCCGGCGTGACGACCTCGGCCCCTCGTTCAAGATGCTGTCGCGCGTCTCGCGCATCCAAGCGCAGTTGACGCAGTCGTGGGACGTCCTTGCGACACTGACGCCTTCCGAGTACTCGGCCTTCCGCAACTATCTCGGGCGCGCATCGGGATTCCAGTCGTATCAGTACCGCATGCTCGAATTCGTCATCGGCAACAAGAACGCCGATATGATCGAGGTCTTCAAGCGAAACCCCGATGTCTACGCAACCCTCAAGCGGGTGCTGCACAGCCCGAGCATCTACGACGAATCGCTGCGCCTACTGAGCCGGCGCGGATTCGAGATTCCCGAAAGCCATCTCGATCGCGATTGGTCGCAGCCGTACGAGCCGAGCAAGCAGGTCGCCGCCGCCTGGCTTGCGGTCTATCACAGTGTCGAAGCGCATTGGGATTTGTACGAGCTCGCGGAAAAGCTCGTCGATCTGGATCAGAAGTTTCAGCTCTGGCGCTTCAACCACATGAAGACCGTCGAGCGCATCATCGGTTACAAGCGCGGCACGGGCGGTACGAGCGGCGTCGGCTACTTGAAGAAGGCCCTGGATCTCAAGTTCTTCCCTGAGCTCTGGTCGATCCGCACTTCCATGTGAGCGTCGCTCACGGTGAGCGTCTGCGCAGTTTCCAGGCACGCCAGCCGAGCAACACGAGCGTGATGCCCAAGTAGAGCGCCGGCTCGCGGATATCGGCTTTCACCTGCCACCAGTAGTGCCACACGCCGAGCAGCGTGATGACGTAGACGAGCCGATGCAGTGTCTTCCACCGCCTGCCGAGCCGTCTCATCATCGCGTTCGTCGACGTGACTGCCAGCGGAATGAGCGTGAGCCAGGCCAGAAAGCCGATCGTGATGAACGGCCGCTTGGCGATGTCTTCGACGATCGCGGGCCAGTAAACGCCTTGGTCGAGGAACAGCCACGTCAGAAAATGCAGGGACACATAGAAGAACGCAAATAGCCCGAGCATGCGCCGCAGGTGAATGAGCCACGCGGCTTTGAACCAGTCGCGAAGCGGCGTGATCGCAAGCGTGACGACGAGCAGCCGCAATCCCCATTGTCCGAACGTGTCCTGCAGCTTCTCCACGGGATTCGTGCCGAGACGAAACCCGGCGATCTCGAAGGCACCGAGCAGCATGTGGAGGAAGGGCAGGAGGCACGCGATGAACAGCGCCGGCTTCACATATCGGCGCACGACCTCGGTGCGCTTGGCGGCAAGCGGACGTCGCTCGGCAACGGTGGCGTCGTTCATGCGAGGGTGTGCCGCGCCACGTGCTCAGTAGAACTTCGCGAGATCCATGCCGCGGTAGAGATCGGCAACTTCTTTCTCGTAGCCGTTGAACATCAAGGTCGGCACCTTCGCACTGAACAGACCGCTGCCGATGCGGCGCTCGCGTGCCTGACTCCAGCGCGGATGATCCACTTTCGGATTCACGTTGGCATAGAAGCCGTATTCGTGCGGCGCCGAGAGATTCCACGACGTGGGGGGCTGCTTCTCGGTGAATCGGATCTCGACGATGGACTTGATGCCCTTGAAGCCGTACTTCCAAGGAACGACGAGTCGTAGCGGCGCGCCGTTCTGATTCGGCAACGTCTTGCCGTACACGCCGACCGCGAGCAGGGTCAACGGATGCATTGCTTCATCGATGCGCAACCCTTCGACGTACGGCCACTTCAGGACAGGAAATCTCTGTCCCGGCATTTCGGACGGTCGATAGACCGTCTTGAACGCCACGTACTTCGCTTTCGACGTCGGCTTGAAGCGTTTGAGAACGGCGCCGAGCGGAATGCCGACCCAGGGAATGACCATGGACCACGCCTCGACGCAGCGCAGCCGATACACGCGCTCCTCCAGAGCATGTCCTTTCAGGATGTCCTCGAGCGCGAACTCGCCGGTCACCTCGGCTTCGCCAGCGACCGTTACGGTCCAAGGCGACGGATTGAATCGGCCGGAGTTTCGAACCGGAGCGTCCTTGTCGATGCCGAACTCGTAGAAATTGTTGTACGTCGTGATGTCGAGATAATCGTTCGGCGGGTCGTCGAGACTGAATGTCTCGTTGCGCGTGTACTGAAGGTCGACGACCTGCGATTCGGCCGATGCGGTCGTGCTCCACGACGAACCGATGAGGCCGGCGGCCATCGCAGCCTGCAGCAATTGCCGGCGATTGAAGTACACCGACTCTGGTGTGATCTCGGAAGGCAGGATGTTCGCTGAGCTGCCGGGCTCGGAACGCTTGATCAACATGTCATCCACCTCATCGGATCGCTGACGGTAACAACTTAGCACCGTCGGGACACTGTTTCATCGCTGGGTCCAAGCTCGCAAAGTCTGCCGGCCGTCCACCGTCGACGATCGTCAAGAAAGTTTTTCGGGCGACCCAGTAGGCAGTGCGTCGCGGCTTACAGGGAACCGCGTCAGACTTCGTCAGATTTCCGTCCTTCGTTCGCCCATTTGACCCCGCATGCTCCCGAGTCGTTCAACAGCCAGGGGGAATGACTCATGTCGCAATTCATCGATACGGGATCGATGACGTTCAAGGCAGCGACGATCGGCGGGGTCGTCCTGATCTTGCTCGTCCCGCTTGCGATGCTCGGATCGCTCGTCGAGGAACGCTCCGGATTGCGCGAAATGGCATACGCGCGCGTTGCCGAGGGGTGGGGCGGTCAGGCCGTCATCGGCGGTCCGATGTTGGTCGTGCCGGTCGAACGAACGCTCGAGTTGCGCGAGAACCAGACTCAGCTCGTGCGCAACGATTTGTATCTGCTGCCGATCGAGCTCGATGCGAGCGTCGAGCTGAATCTCGAGCGCGAGCCGCGCTATGTGGGGATCTACGAGGTGCCGGTATTCTTGGCGGCGGTGAAACTGACGGGACGATTCGATCGCGCCCCCGTCGAGTTGCCGCTCGACGACGACCGCGTTCGCGTTCGGTGGGATCAAGCGCGGCTGCGCTTGCCGCTCGCCGAATCGCGCAGCCTGCGCGAAGTACGGGAGGCGCGCTTCAATGACTCGAGCTTGAAATTGCGCCCGGCCACGCCTGGCGTATTTCGCGGTGTCGAAGCGACGATCGATGCATCTGCGCTCTCCACTGGCGCCACGCTGGAATTTTCGTTCGACGTGATCCTTGCCGGCAGCCGCGAATTCTCGTTGCTACCGACCGGCGGCACGACATCCGTAACGCTGCACTCGAATTGGCCTCACCCGTCGTTTCAAGGAAGCTTCCTGCCGGTCGAGCGCACGATCGACGCGACAGGCTTCGCTGCGCGCTGGCAAGTGCTCGAATTGAACCGTTCCTACGGACAGGCCTGGGAAGACGGCGAAGTGGACGAGGCAAGACTCATGTCGTCGGCGTTCGGCGTCGGCCTGTATCAAGTCGTGGACGTGTATCAACGTACCGAGCGTGCGATCAAGTACGGGCTGTTCTTCATCGCGCTGACGTTCCTCACGTTCTTTGCCTGGGAGCATGCGACCGGAGTGCGTCTGCATCCGTTGCAGTACCTGCTCGTCGGGCTCGCCTTGAGCACGTTCTATGTGCTCCTACTCGCGCTGTCCGAACACATCGCATTCTTGGCCGCGTACTTCATCGCGACGTCGGCCTTGGTGTGCGTCATGGGCGTGTACATCTCAGGAGCGCTACGGAGTGCACGGCGCGGCCTCATTGCGGCCACGGCGATGGCCGTCGTCTACGGACTGCTCTATGCGCTCATCGTGTCCGAGGACTATTCATTGCTCATGGGGGCCATCGCACTGTTCGCGGCACTGTCGACGGTCATGTTGACGACGCGCAAGATCGACTGGTACGCCGTGCGTTCGAGCGGAGAAACACCCGCAGGCGATTAGCACGGATCGGACGGGGCGGCGGGCCCTGCGGCAAGCCGCCCTTGTCTGCCATCCGATCGCGAAAGATCAGGTGCAACCCTAGGCGCGCGCAGTGTACGCTCGGCACACCGTGATCGGACGGCTCTCGATGGTCGGCATACGGTCGCGCGACGAGAACGACCGGTTGCAACCATGAGCAGCGAAACCGACACAGAACGGCGAAGCCTGCGCGAGCAGGTCGAAAGCCTGTTGCCGAGCTGGCAGAGCTGGTACCCGAGCCTGTTCGATGCCGCACAGGATCTGGGACTCATTCGCGCGCGCGTGTGTGCGCCGGCGATGCTGATGCTTTCGAACCGTCACGCGCAGGTTCAGAGCGAGGCGCTGCAAGCCTTCAAAGAACAATGGTGCGTCGAGGACGAACCGACCGTTGCAGGTGCCATTCCGCATAGTGTGCATCGGCACCTACGAAATACTGCGAAGCGGTTTCAGGGTCCGCAGCCGCAACGCAAGCGCCGCTGACGGCGCCATGCATCTCCGGTATTTGCTGCGCTTGATCGACTTGCGTGGCCATTGACCAATCTTGACAGCGCGGTGCGGCATGCTGCCGTGCCATGCTCACACAAGCGCGCATAATCCCCGCTCGATCCCATGACAGTAAGGTTGTCAGCGTGACCGCTAGAGCGGCAGTTCTTCTGTTCCTTTTCGCACTCGCGTGCGTGCCTCCGTTGCGCGCGGCGCAAGATGACAACCAGCAAGTCAAGGCCGGCCTCGAGCCCGCGGATTGGGCATACGAGCTGCCGGCGGGTGTGACGCGTCGCGAAGTCACCTACTACAGCGATGACGTGCCGTGTTACGCGACGATGTTCTATCCGAAGGGGTTCTCGCCGGCCGGCAAGACACCGGGGATCGTTCTCGGTCAGGGTTGGGCAGGCACGCACGTGTCCATCGAGAAGTACGGTGCACGCCTCGCAGAGCGCGGTTTCGTCGCCATGGTCATCGACTATCGCAGCTGGGGGCTGAGCGATGGATTCGTGACGTTCAAAGAGCTGCGCAAGGACAACGACGACAGCGTGCGTTTCAAACGGGAAAAGGCCGAAGTCGTCATCAAACGCACGCGGCTGTTGCCATGGAAGCAGGTCGAAGACGTACGTAATGCCATCTCGTACCTGCAAGGCGAGCCTGGCGTCGATCGCGACCGCATCGGACTTTGGGCATCGAGCAGCGCGGCGGGCAACGCCATCGTCGTGGCCGCACACGATGCTCGCGTCAAAGCCATTGTCTCCCAGGTTCCCGCGATCTTCGGACGGCGCTCGCCCAAGGGACCCTACGAGCTACGCGGCCGAATGCTCGAAGATGCGATCCTTCGTGCTCGAACGGGGCAAGGCGCGGAGATGGAAGCCGGTTTCTCTCCGCGCCGAACGGTTGATCTCGAGACCAGCCAAGCAGTCGCCGAATACCGGCCGTTTCGGTACTTGGGCCAGGTCGGCAAGCGGCCGGTACTGTTCATCGTTGCGCAGAACGAGCAGCTCTTCAGCAATGAAGATCACGCCTATGCGGCGAGCAAGATTCTCGAAGGACCGACGAAGGTGATCGAGATCCCGAGCATCACCCATTTCGAGATCTTCAGCGGCGACGCCTTCGAGCTCAGTGCGAATGCGGCGGCGGATTGGTTCAGGAAGTACTTGTGAGGGAATAGGGAAAGGGAAAAGGGGAAGGGGAAAAGGGAAAGGGGAAAGGGGAAAAGGGAAAGGGGAAAAGGACAAGAAGGCGACGACGTCGCCTTGCTACTCACACTCACGAAGGGAAACGGGAAAGGAAGCGTGAGTCAATTGACAGTAGACCACCGCAGCAACCAGCCTGCGTCGCGAATCACGAATCACGAATCACGTTTCCCTTTTTCCCTTTTTCCCTTTTCCCCTTTCCCTTTTCCCCTTTCCTTGTCCCTCAGCTAGCCCCCATCGCCGCAAGATCGTCCGCATAGCTCGGATACGAATCCTTGAGATACGCCGAGTTCAGCAGCATCGTGGCAAGCAATTCGTTCGTGCCGGGACGGAAGACGCGCGTGCGGACCCACATGCTTTCCGTGCGTCGGCTGCCGCTCAGTGCAACGACTTCGCGTTCGATCTCGTAGGTCTCGCCGACGAATAGAGGACCGGCGAGCAAACGGATCTCCTGATCGGCGAACAATCCGACGACCGGCGTTTTCACCGGGAACTGCACCGACCACGTCGAGTAATTCAGCAACACGCTGATCATCTCGAACGGAATGATCGCGCGGTGCCACGGTGAGGCATCGGGCTGCGAATACCACGGCGAGTTTTCCGTGATGACTTTCAGCTTGTCGGCCAGCGAAAACGGATACAGCGAGCCCATGTGCTGATTGAAGTCCATGTGCACGGAAAGGCGCGGCGAGCGCATGCCGACTTCGACGTCGCGCAGGATCACACGCGGCTCCGGCGGACGAAGCTCTTTCAAGCGTTCGTCGAGCGCGGTTCGCGGATGCTCCGGACCGATCGAGGCCGTGCCGCGCAAGACCTCCGTTCCGTCTTCTCGTTGCATCCAGATGGCCGCACGGTGCTCGTCGGGTGCAGGCTTGGCCAAGAATGCGCGCACGCGATCGCCTTCGAAACAGGGATTGCGGTAGTGCGCGGACAGACAGCCGTGCTCGAGCCAGCTCGTGCCCCAAGCGGCGACGCACAGCGGGACGAATTGGCTGAAATGCGTGGGGCCCTCGATCGTGCCGCCTTTGAAGCCGAGTTTCTGTGCCGTCGCATCGTCGTGAATCGATGCATGCGAGTCGTATTCCTGGGCGGCCAGCATTTGACGCGGCGAGCGCCACGGGCCGACGAACGCCTCGTCGGTGATCTCGATGGGCGTATCGAAAGGTTTGCTCATGATCAGCCCTGAGTCTTGGAAAAATCGGGGGGACGTCGCTCGGCAAACGCGCGGAATGCCTCGGCAGCCTCCGCAGTCTTGAGCCGGGCACCGAAGATCTCGCTCTCGCGCGTCATCCGCGCCTGAATGGCCTCCGCATCGCGCATGAGCTTCTTGGTGGCACGCAGGGCGCCGAGCGGCCGTGCGGCAAGTGCTTTGGCGCTGGCGAGTGCTTTGGCTTTCACTTGATCCCGCGGCAACGCTTCATTCGCAAGACCGATCGCCGCAGCCGTTTTGCCGTCGACGGCTTCGCCGAGTGCGAACATCGCAAAGGCACGCGCATGGCCGATGCGTGCGGGCAAGAGCCAGCTCGATGCCGCTTCGGGCACGAGCGCGAGATTCACGAACGGCGTCGTGAGCTTGGCGTCTTCTGCGATATAGACCAAATCGCAGTGCATGAGCATCGTCGTACCGACGCCCACCGCCAGCCCCTGCACCGCAGCCACATAAGGTTTCTCGGCTCGCGCCAGCGCGTGGAGAAAGTGCGTGGATTGCATGTCTTCGCGCGCCAGCTTGCCTGCAGCGACAGCGGCGAAATCGCCGAGATCGTTGCCGGCCGTGAACGCATCGCCTTCCGCTTCGAACAAAACGACACGAATGGCGTCATCGGTCTCCGCGCGCTGCAGCGCCTCGGCCATCGCTCGATACATGTCGTTCGTCAGGGCGTTCTTCTTTTCCGGACGATCGAGCGTGATGCGCAACACGCCGTCGTCGAGCTGCGTACGAATATGAGAGGTCATACGTGTGCCGTCGATGAAAAAAGAGGGGAGAGCATCCGGGTCGTGCGGTATTGCAGTCAAGCCGTCGGTTTGCGGTGACGGTACGCTTCCGCAGAGAAGAACGTTGCACGGGCCCCTGAAAACACGAAGGGGAGCATCTGCTCCCCTTCGTCGTTCGTCAGCGATGCATTGCCAGATCAGGCGGCCTTGCTGCCAGCAGCGAGCTGCCGCAGCACGTAATGCAGGATGCCGCCGTGCTGGTAGTACTCGCGCTCCTTCGGGGTGTCGATGCGCACGCGCACTTCGAACTTGATCGGTGCGCCGCTCTCCGGGGTGGCAACGACGGTGACGACCTTCGCTGCGCCGCCGTTGAGGCCGATGATCTCGAAGCTCTCCTTGCCCGTGAGACCGAGGGACTGCGCGTTCTGACCTTCCTTGAACTGCAGCGGCAACACGCCCATGCCGATCAGATTCGAACGGTGGATGCGCTCGAAGCTCTCGGCAATGACCGCCTTGACGCCGAGCAGCATCGTTCCCTTCGCCGCCCAGTCGCGCGAGGAACCGGTGCCGTATTCCTTGCCGGCGAGAATGATCAGCGGCGTGCCTTCCTCCTTGTAGCGCATTGCCGCATCGTAAATGCTCATCTGCTCGCCGGACGGAATGTGAACCGTCACGCCGCCTTCCGTACCCGGCACGAGCTGATTGCGCAGGCGAATGTTGGCGAACGTGCCGCGCATCATGACCTCGTGGTTACCGCGACGTGCACCGTAGGAGTTGAAGTCCGCAGGTTGCACGCCGAGCGACATGAGGTACTTCGCCGCGGGGCTGGTCTTCGCGATGTTGCCGGCTGGCGAGATGTGATCCGTTGTGACGGAATCGCCCAGCACTGCGAGCACGCGCGCATTGCGAATGTCCGCAACCGGCGGCGGCTGCATCGTCATGCCGACAAAGTACGGCGGATTCTTCACGTAGGTAGACTTCTCGTCCCACTCGTAGAGCTTGCCGCTCGGCACCTTGATCGCATTCCAGTTCTCGTCGCCAGCGAACACGCTCGAATAGCTCTTGCGGAACATCGCAGCATCGACGGACTTCGCGATGACTTCCTGGACTTCGCTTGCCGACGGCCAAATGTCCTTCAAGTACACCGGCTGGCCATCGCTGCCCGTGCCCAGCGGCTCCGACGTCAAGTCGACATTCAACGAGCCTGCAAGCGCGTAGGCGACGACCAGCGGCGGAGAGGCCAGGAAGTTCATCTTCACTTCCGGATGCACGCGTCCCTCGAAGTTGCGGTTACCGGAAAGCACCGAGCAGGCGATGACATCGCCGGCGCGAACAGCGTCGGAGATTTCGGGCTTCAGCGGACCGGAGTTGCCGATACACGTCGTGCAGCCGTAACCCACGGTGTAGAAGCCGACGGCTTCGAGATCCTCGGTGAGACCGGCTTTGTTCAGGTAGTCCGTGACGACGCGCGAACCGGGGGCAAGGCTCGTCTTCACCCAAGGCTTGGAAGTCAGGCCACGCTTGCGGGCATTGCGCGCGAGCAAACCGGCGGCGATGAGTACGGCAGGATTGGAGGTGTTCGTGCAGCTCGTGATCGCGGCGATCAACACCGCACCGTCCTGCACGTCGAAGCTCTTTCCATCCACCGTCGCCTTGCCGACGCCGGTCGCCGACGGATTCTTCTTAGCACGCTCGTCCGCCATCGTCTTGAGCGTCGACAGATACGTGTTCTTCGCAGTGCGCAGCGGCACGCGATCTTGCGGACGTTTCGGTCCGGCGAGCGAAGGCTCGACGGTGCTCAAATCGAGCTCGAGCACATCGGTGTAGTCGGCTTGCGGCTGGCCGTTCTCGCGCCACAGGCCTTGATGCTGCGCGTACGCCTTGACGAGCGCGATCTGCTCGGCCGAGCGTCCGGTGAGCTCGAGATACTTCAACGTCTCCTCGTCGATCGGGAAGATGCCGCAAGTGCTGCCGAATTCGGGCGACATGTTCGCGATCGTTGCGCGATCGGCGACCGGCAGGTTGGCCAGACCGTCGCCGAAGAACTCGACGAACTTGTCGACCACGCCCTTCTTGCGCAGCATTTCGGTAACGGTCAGCACGAGGTCCGTCGCCGTTGCGCCGGCGGGCAGGGTGCCCGTGAGCTTGAAGCCGATGACGTGCGGAATCAGCATCGTGACGGGCTGACCGAGCATCGCCGCTTCCGCTTCGATACCGCCCACGCCCCAGCCGAGCACGCCGAGACCGTTCACCATCGTCGTATGCGAGTCGGTACCGACGAGCGTATCCGGATACGCCCAGCGAGCGCCGTCCTTCTCCGCGTCGAAGACGACGCGTGCGAGGTGCTCGATGTTGACCTGGTGGACGATGCCCGTGTTCGGCGGCACGACCTTGAAGTTGCGGAAGGCGCTTTGCCCCCAGCGCAGGAAGGCATAACGCTCCTGGTTGCGCTCGAATTCGATCTTCGTATTCCTGAGGAGTGCTTCGCGGTTGCCGTATGCATCGACCTGCACCGAGTGGTCGATGACCAGCTCCGCAGGCGACAGGGGATTGATGTCGTCCGGATTGCCGCCGAGCTTCTTCATGGCTTCGCGCATCGCGGCAAGGTCGACGATCGCCGGCACGCCGGTGAAGTCCTGCATGATCACGCGGCTCGGCGTGAACGAAATTTCGTAGGACGGTGCCGCTTTCGGATCCCAATTGAGGAGCGCTTCGATATCTGCGCGCGTGACGTTCTCGCCATCTTCGAACCGCAACAGATTCTCGAGCAGGATTTTCAAGCTGTAGGGCAAACGGGCGACGTTGCGGTCTTTCAGCGCGGCCAAGCTGAAGATTTCGTAGTTCTTGCCGCCGCAAGCGAGCGTCGTGCGCGCCTTGAACGAATCTTTCATGCGTCCTCCGGGAGGATTAAAGGGACGGGAACTGCGCCCGGACGGGCGGCCCCGGACTCAAAGCGCGCGGATTATAGCGGCAAGATCCCCGGGGAAAAACGCGCATTTACAGTAGGGAAAAGGAAAATGGGAATCGGGAAAGGGGAAAAGGCGAGGGGCGGCGACACAGCTCTCATTTCCCCTTTCCCTTTTCCCATTTCCCTTTTCCCATTTCCCTTTTCTTGGAGCTCAACTTCGAAGCGTTTGCGCCGCCTCAATGACGCCTCCGCCGAGACACTCGTCGCTGAGATAGAACACCGCGTACTGGCCTGGCGTGGCGGCGCGCTGAGGGCGCTCGAACGTAACCTGGCACGTATTTCCGTCGGGTGCCAGCGCAACCGTGCAGTCCTGATCGGGCTGGCGATAACGGATCTTCGCGCGGCACGAAAACTGCGAGTGGGGAGGTTTTCCGCCGATCCAAGCGAGCTGTCCGACCGTCAGCGTGTCGGAAAACAGCGCGGGATGATCGTGACCCTGCACCACGATGAGCACGTTGCGCGCGAGATCCTTCCCAGCGACATACCAGGGCTCCTCGGCGGCATCGCGCCGTCCGCCGATGCGCAATCCTTGCCGCTGACCGAGCGTGTAGTACATCAAGCCGCGATGTTCGCCCACCGTTCGACCGTCGAGCGTTTCGATCCGGCCGGGCTGCGCGGGCAGATATCGCGACAGGAATTCGGCAAAAGGGCGCTCACCGATGAAACAGATGCCGGTGCTGTCCTTCTTGTCGAAAACGGGTAAGGCGAGGTCTCGTGCGATGCGTCTGACCTCGTCCTTGCGCATCTCTCCGATCGGAAAAAAGGTGTGTGCGAGCGAAGCTGCAGGCATCGCGTGCAGGAAGTAGCTCTGATCCTTTTGCTCGTCGACGCCTTTGAGCAGACGCACCGTCGGCTCGTGCACGACGCGCGCGTAATGCCCGGTGGCGACGTAATCGGCGCCGAGGCGGCGCGCATAATCGAAGCACACGCCGAATTTGATCTCGCGATTGCAGAGCACGTCGGGATTGGGCGTGCGTCCCGCGCGGTATTCCTCGAGAAAATACTTGAAGACGCGCTCGCGATACTCGCCGGCGAAGCTCACCTTGTGAAGCTCGATGCCGAGCTGCTCGCACACTCGACGTGCGTCCTGGTAATCCTGGGCAGCCGTGCAATAGCCGTCCTCGTCTTCGTCCCAATTGCTCATGAAGAGCCCTTGGACCTCGTAGCCTTCCTGCAGCAACTTCCACGCGGCGACGGAGGAGTCGACGCCGCCGGACATGCCGACGATGACGAGCGGACGGGGAGTCATGAGTGAAGCGACGGAGCGTCGCTAGGGGTGATGCGCAGTGCGCGCAGGCTCATCGAGCGCCCGGTCCGGTGGCGCGCAATGCAGGGATGGAGGCGCTGATCGCGGAATCGACCACCGAATTCGTGCGCGCGAGCTCGCACACGAGATCGAGCGGGTAACGTTGTCCCTGCAGATAGTCTTCGATACATCGCAAAACCATCGGGCTGCGCAAGCGCGACGTGCGCTCCACGATTTCCTCGTGCGACAACCAGAGCGCGCGTGCAATGCCGCGGTCCAGCCGTCGCGTTTGATCGTGGGAAGTCACCTGGCCGGTGAATGCAAAGCGCATGAAGCTGCGCTGTTTCTCCGGAACTTCCCAGAAATAAACGCCGACGAGCGCTTCTGGGCGAAAATCCCAGGCCGTCTCCTCGAGCGTTTCCCGGATGACGGCGGCGACGAGCTGCTCGCCACGTTCCACATGACCGGCCGGCTGATTGAAGACCAGTTGCGACCCAACACGTTCCTCGACGAGCAGGAATCGTCCATCACGCTCGACGACGGCGGCGACGGTCAAGTCGGGTCTTAGTGACATTTCCTGTCTACCCAGTACGTTACGAGAACTTTATAACGTTCAGGGTAGCACGCCGGTGCCGGGCCGACTTAGATCTCTTTCGCAAGACGCTCGGCCAAGCCGGTGTAGGTGGATGGCGACAACTCCAGCAGGGCACGCTTGGCTTCCTCCGGAATTGCCAGCCCGCTGACGAACTGCCGGAGCGACTCGGCGGTGACCCGCTGACCCCGCGTCAGGGCTTTGAGCTGCTCGTAGGCGTTCTCCACGCCATAACGGCGCATGACGGTTTGGATCGGTTCGGCGAGCAGCTCCCAGTTCGCATCGAGGTCCTCGGCGAGGCGGGCGCGGTCGACTTCCACGCGGTCGAGCCCACGCTCGATCGATTTCCAGGCAATCAGCGAGTGAGCCGCGCCGACGCCGACATTGCGCAATACGGTGGAGTCGGTCAGGTCCCGCTGCCAACGCGAAATGGGCAGTTTGTCGGCAAGGAAGCGCAGCAGCGCATTGGCGATGCCGAGATTGCCCTCGGCATTCTCGAAATCGATCGGGTTCACTTTGTGCGGCATCGTCGAGGAGCCGACCTCGCCGGCGACGACCTTCTGCTTGAAATAGCCGAGCGAGATGTAGCCCCACATGTCGCGGCACAAATCGATCAATACCGTATTGATGCGTGCGAGCGCATCGAAATATTCGGCGTTCCAATCGTGCGGCTCGATCTGCGTCGTGTAGGGATTCCACGTCAGTCCGAGCGATTCGACGAATCGCTTGCCGAGCGCCGCCCAGTCCACGTTCGGATAGGCCACGAGATGTGCGTTGAAATTGCCGACGGCGCCGTTGATCTTGCCTTCGATGGCCACTGCGGCGAATCGATTGCGCTGGCGCTGCAGTCGATAAATGAAATTGGCGATCTCCTTGCCGAGCGTCGTCGGTGTCGCCGGCTGTCCGTGCGTGCGCGACATCATGGGTACGGACGCATTCGCATGCGCCAACGTACGTAACCGCGTGATCAACGTATCGAGGCGCGACAACAACACCTGATCGCGCGCCTCCTTCAGCATGAGCGCATAGCTCAGGTTGTTGATGTCCTCGGAAGTGCACGCGAAATGCACGAATTCGCGCCGCGTACGCCACGCCGGCACGTCGTCGAGCCGGCTCTTGACGAAGTATTCGACCGCCTTCACGTCGTGGTTGGTCTCGCGCTCGATGCGCTTGACCTCGGCAGCGTCCGCATCGGTCAGCCCGGAAGCGAGTGCGTCGAGCACATTCAGCGCTTCGGCGGGCAGGCCGCGCAGCTCGACGATGCCGCTTTCGGCGGCAAGCGCCTTGAGCCAAAGCGCTTCGACGCGGACCCGTTGGCGGATGAGGCCGCGCTCGCTGAACAGCGGACGGAGCTCCGCAGCTTTTTCGGCATAGCGGCCGTCGATCGGTGAAATCGCGTTGAGGGAAGTGGTCACGAAACGGTCGAGGTCCTGTGCGGTGAAGGCGCTAGAATGATAGCGCACGCAGCGAAGGACGTGCGCGACGGAGCGATCCGCTGTGACAGACGACGGCTTTCGAATCGAGCACGACAGTCTCGGGGAATTGAAGGTACCCGCTTCGGCGCTTTGGGGCGCGCAAACTCAGCGTGCCGTCGAGAATTTCCCCATCAGCTCGCTGCGCATGCCGCGGGATTTCATCCGTGCGCTCGGACTCATCAAATGGGCGGCCGCGACGGCCAATCACGAGCTCAAGCTCCTCGATGCCAAACGGACGGCAGCCATTCAAAAGGCGGCGCTCGAGGTCGCCCAGGGCCGGCACGACGCTCAGTTCCCGGTGGATGTGTTCCAAACCGGCTCGGGTACGAGCAGCAACATGAATGCGAACGAGGTGATCGCCCGGCTCGCTTCGCAGTTCGGCAACATCGCTGTCCACCCGAACGATCACGTCAACATGAGCCAGAGCTCGAACGACGTGATTCCGACCGCGATTCATGTCAGCGCCTTGCTCGGCATCGAACAGCATCTGTTGCCGGCATTGGCGTACTTGAGCAATGTCATCGCGCGACGCATCGGCGAGGTGGGCGACATCGTGAAGACTGGCCGAACGCACCTCATGGATGCGATGCCGGTCACTTTCGGCCAGGAGATGAGCGGCTGGCGTGCGCAGGTCGATCACGGTGCTGCGCGCGTCATGGAATGCCGCGCACGCTTGCAAGAGATTGCGCTCGGCGGCACGGCAGTGGGCACCGGGATCAACGCGCATCCGAAGTTCGCGGCGCGCGCGGCTAAATATCTGTCGAGCAAGAGCGGGCTCGAGTTGAAGCCGAGCTCGAATTATTTCGAATCGCTGTCGTCGCAAGATGCGGCCGTGGAGCTGTCAGGCCAGCTGAAGACGGTCGCCGTTTCGCTGATGAAGATCGCCAACGATTTGCGGTGGATGAACAGCGGACCGCTGGCCGGCCTCGGGGAGATCTCGTTGCCGGCTTTGCAGCCCGGCAGCAGCATCATGCCAGGCAAGGTCAATCCGGTCGTTCCCGAAGCAGTCGCGATGGTGGCGGCGCAGGTGATCGGCAACGACACGACGATCACGATCGCGGGACAGTCCGGCAACTTTCAGTTGAACGTCATGCTCCCGGTCATCGCGTACAACTTGCTGCAAAGCATCGAGCTGCTCTCGAATGCTTGCCGCGTGCTCGCGGATTCGGCGATTGCAGGCTTCACGGTCAACCGGGCGCGCGTCAGCGCTGCGCTCGATCGCAATCCGATTCTTGTGACGGCCTTGAATCCTGTGATCGGTTACGAAGCCGGTGCAAAGATTGCCAAGCAGGCGTATGCGGAAGGCAGGCCGTTGCGCGAAGTGGCTGCAGAGCAGACTCAGCTCAGCGAAGAGGATCTCGCGCGCCTGCTCGATCCGCGGGAGCTCACGAAGGGCGGTATCAAGTCGGAAGGTGGCGGCTAAGTGGAGGACAAGACGAGACTGCGCCGGCTGATCGAAGAGCGGCTTCGAAATACGCATCCTCCGGTCGATCCTGGAAACGCGTATCCGGCTGGCGTGACGCCGGATGTGATTCCGGCGATTCGCCAATACTTTCCGGCATCGCCGACGCCCGCTGCCGTTTTGGTGCCCATCGTCGACCGTCCGAACGATCTGACGGTGCTGCTCACCCAACGCGCATCGCATCTCAAGCATCATCCCGGCCAGATCAGTTTTCCGGGCGGACGGATCGAAACGCACGATGCGGGACCGCTCGAAGCGGCGCTGCGCGAAACGGAAGAGGAGGTCGGTTTGTCGCGCGAGTTCGTACGTCTCGTCGGCTATCTCGATCCGCAGCTCGTGCTGTCCGGTTATTGGGTCACGCCAGTGGTTGCATTCGTGCAGCCCGGATTTCAGCTCAGGCTCGATGAGAGCGAGGTCGCTGCGACCTTCGAAGTGCCGCTCGCACACATTTTGGATCCTGCCAATCACCGTTTGCGCGAGCGCATGATCGGCGACGTTCCCATTCAGGTCTACGACATTCCGTTTCGCGAGTACAACATCTGGGGCGCCACTGCAGGCATTCTCATGTCGCTGTATCGCACGCTACGGTCCATCGGCTAGCTCGCGGGACACACAACAAGGGCTCAAACATGGCTGCGATCGATCGCCTCCTCCAGATCATGTCCACGTTGCGCGATCCGCAGCGAGGCTGCCCGTGGGACTTGCAGCAGAGCTTCGCGACGATCGCGCCGTACACGATCGAGGAAGCTTACGAAGTCGCGGACGCCATCGAACGCAACGACCTACAAGCTTTGCGCGATGAGCTCGGCGATCTGTTGTTCCAAGTCGTCTTCCATGCGCAGATGGCCAAGGAGTGTGGTGCGTTCCAATTCGACGATGTCGTCACCGCGATCTGCGACAAGATGGAGCGCCGGCATCCGCATGTGTTCGGCGATGCGCGCATCGATTCTGCCGAGGCTCAGACCGTCGCCTGGGAGGCCCAGAAGCGCCGCGAGCGCGCTGCCAAGGGAGCAAGCGTGCTCGCCGATGTGCCCGTTGCATTGCCGGCATTGACGCGTGCGAACAAGCTCGGCAAGCGCGCGGCCCAAGTCGGCTTCGAATGGCCCGATGTGAACGGCGCGGTCGCCAAGCTCGAAGAGGAGATCCGAGAGCTGAAGGATGAAATCGCCAGCAGTGCCGACCGTCGGGCGCTCGCCGACGAGCTCGGCGATGTGCTGTTCTGCATGGTCAATGTCTGCCGCTACCTCGATATCGATCCGGAAGCGGCGCTTCGCTCGGCCAATGCAAAGTTCGAGCGCCGCTTCGGCTACGTGGAGCAACGCCTGCGGGAGCAGGGCCGGACGCCGGAAGAAGCCTCGCTCGAGGAAATGGATCGGTTGTGGGACGAAGGGAAGGCGAGTGGAGTTTGAAGAAGCGTAACCAAATAGGATTGGGGCTCGGGGCGTGGGACTTCGGGCCCGAGACTGTGAAGTGCGCATCTAGGTCTTGTCGCCCTACTCAGAATTCTTGGGACTGAGGAGCGCGTAGCGCTCACACCCCATGTCTCGTACCTCACGTCGGGGGCCTGCACACATTGGGCTTGCGATCAGGCCCCAAAGTCCCAAGCCCCAAGCCCGCTTTCCTAGGGTTCAGTCTCCATTCATTGCCCCCGCCGTACTTTGCCTCCCACGCTAGACACGGTGCGGAGAAAAAGATGCGAATCGCTCGTGCATTGATCGTCGTGACGGGTTTGACCGCCGCAGCTGCTGCGTTGGCGGCGCCGCCGCCGTGGTCGAACTCGCGGCACAACCGCAGTCATTACGAGGACTATGACTACGCGCGCATCGTGCACGTTGAGCCGATCGTGCATCGCGTGCGCATCGAAACGCCACGTCGCGAATGCTGGGACGAGACGCGATATGTCGAGTCGCGGCCGCACATTTCCGATCCTGCAGTGGGCGCGCGTACGCTGCTCGGCGGCATCATCGGCGGCGTGATCGGCCATCAATTCGGTAGCGGCAGCGGCCGCGATGCAGCCACCATCGCGGGTGCCGTGATCGGTTCCCATGTCGGCTACGACAGTGCACGGCGTCACGTCGGAGCGGAAGAGCGCATCGTGACGCGGTGTGCGACTCGTTATGAAAAGGAGTATGAAGAGCGAATCGATGGGTATCTCGTCACATACGAGTACAACGGCCGCAGGCACACGACCCGCATGCCCCACGATCCAGGTTCGACCATGCGGGTGCGCGTTGCCGTCGCACCGGCCGAATAGCGGCAATACAGTCACAGCACGCAGCAGGGGCGTGACTTCGCCCCTGCTGCACGTACACTAGGTTCCATGAATTCACGCCTGCTCGCCTTGATTCTGCTCTTGCTCGCTCAGGCGATGCCCGTCTGGGAGCCGGCGGCAGCGCAGAATCTGGTGGATCCGCGCGGACGCGATCGCGATCGCGGCTCCGAACGAGCTGAGCAGGCGCGCGGCATGTCGCTGGATGAGGCCGTCCGCACCGTCGAGCGACGCTATCGCGCCAGGGCCGTGAAGGCGGAGACGGTGGTCAGCGGCGGTCGGCGCGTGCACGAGATCCGACTGCTGAATGCCGACGGCAAGGTCTGGAAAGTGCGTGTCGATGCAGAAACGGGGCGGTCCTACTGATGCGTTTGCTCGTAGTCGAAGACGATAAAGCGCTGCGCGAGTCGCTCGTCGAGCAACTCAAGCAATCGGGATTCAATGTGGATGCCGCCGCGGACGGCGAAGAAGGACTGTACTGCGGCCGCGAATTCGCCATCGACTTGGCGATCGTCGATCTCGGTCTGCCGAAAGTCTCCGGCATGGAGTTGATTCAGAAACTGCGCGCGGAGGGCAAGTCGTATCCCATTCTCATTCTGACGGCGCGCGACCGCTGGCAGGACAAGGTGGAGGGCTTGCAAGCGGGTGCGGACGATTACGTGGCCAAACCGTTCCATTTCGAAGAGCTGATGGCGCGCGTGCGTGCATTGCTGCGGCGTTCGGGCGGCTGGGCACAACCCGTGCTCAAGTGCGGTCCGGTCGCGCTCGACACACGCACCCAGGAAGTCACCGTGAACGACCGCAAGGTCGAGCTCACGAGCTTCGAGTACCGCATTCTCGAGTACTTGATTCATCGCGCCGGCGAAGTGATCTCGAAGACCGAGCTGACGGAACGTCTGTACGCGCAGGATTTCGATCGCGACAGCAACACGATCGAAGTTTTCATTGGCCGGTTACGCCGCAAGCTCGATCCCGACGACACGATCAAGCCGATCGAGACGCTGCGCGGCCGCGGTTATCGCTTCGCACTGCAGCGCGAACCTGCCGCGTAAACGGGCAGCTCCCGCCATATCGCCGTGTCGGTCGACAGTCGCGATCCGAGTCTCGATGCGCGAGCGCAAGACGCATCTCGCAAGTTGAATTCCGCTGCCGACGTATCCGCTCGTCCGGAACGTTCCTCGCGGCCGCCGCAATCGTTGAGCACGCGGCTGCTCGTGTCCGTGAGCGTGCTGCTGATCTTGTTTTTCGGCATCACGATTCTCGCGCTCGACTATGTGTTTCGCGATCTCACGTACACGGCGATGCGCGAGCGCCTGGAGGTGCAGCTCATCGCGCTCATCACTGCTTCCGAGGAGGACTCGAGCGGCGGACTGCGTCCGTCGACGCAGCACGTCGAAGCCACGGCCCGTTTCAACACGCCGGGCTCCGGCTTGTACGGCGAGATCATGCGCAGCGACGGCTATCCAAGCTGGCGGTCGATCTCGCTCACCGGTACCGGGATCGAGTTTCCGACGCCGCAAAAATATGGCGAGCCCCTGTTCGGAGAGTTGACGAATGCGGACGGATCGAGCGTGCTCGCATTGAGCCGGCGGCTCGAATGGCAGTTCGACAATGGCGTCACGCGCACGTTTGTCTACAGCGTGGCCGAGGATCTCGGGCCGTACTACGCACAATTGAACGGATTTCGCGGGCGGTTGTTCGGTTGGTTCGGCGTTCTGATGCTGCTGCTACTCGGTGCCATCGCCGTGCTCGTCCGCCGTCTGCTCGCGCCGCTGCGGCGGATCGAGCGCGAGATCAATGCGATCGAGGTCGGCGAGCTCACCGAGCTCGGCACCGGCTACCCGCGCGAGCTGCTCGGCGTGACGACGAACCTGAATGCACTGCTGCGCGGCGAGCGCGAGCGCCTCGCGCGCTACCGCAACACGCTCGGCAATCTGGCGCACAGCTTCAAGACGCCGCTCGCCGTCATGCGCAATCTGCTCGCGAGCGAAGCCGTGCGCGACTTGCCTGTCGCGCAACAGCTGGATGAGCAGGTCGGACGCATGAACGACATCGTGAAGTACCAGCTCAAGCGCGCTGCCGCATCCGGCGGCACCGGACTCGGCATGGCACCCGTCAATGTCTCGGAGGCGCTGCAGGCGCTACGCGGCGCGCTGCTCAAGGTGTATGTCGAACGCAATATCCGCTGCACGTTGGACGTTCCGCAGAATGCGCTCTTCTACGGCGATCGCGAGGACCTGCAGGAAATCGCCGGCAATCTGCTGGACAACGCCTTCAAGTGGGCGCGGAGCGAAATCCGACTGACTGTGAGCGTGCTTTCCGCGCCCGGCGCGCGGCGCGATGGGCTGCGTATGGTGTTCGAGGACGACGGTCCGGGCATTCCGGACGCTCAACGCGCGCACGTGCTTGAGCGCGGCACGCGGCTCGATGAACGCGTGGCCGGGCAGGGTATCGGATTGTCGATCGTCCGCGAGCTGGTCCAGCTGAATGGCGGTACCATCGAAATCGGTGTGAGCGAGCTCGGCGGTGCGCGCATCGAAGTCAGACTTCCGCCAACTTGAGTGAAGTCAGTCCGCACATCAGCCCGCTCATCACTGGTCCTGCAAGCCGCGCTCTGCTAAACCTGCGCGCCGTTCCATACTCATTGCCACTTCGATGTCCGTTGCCCCGCAAGCCGCGAATGCGATGCTGATCGCATTACGCGACCAACTCCCGCACACGCGCCTTGCCGATCGCGCCCGGTTCGCGCGCGAGCTCGACCGGCTGTTTGCGCGCAAGACGCACGGTCCGGAGTTCGAGCCGACCGTCCGTGCGCTCGCGAGCCAGATCGAGGCCTCGAAGGCGCACGTCGAGCGGCTGCGTGCCTTGCCGCTCAAGCTCGAGTTCGATCCGGAGCTGCCGATCACGGCGCATCGCGAGGAGATCGCCAAGGCGCTCGCCGAGCATCAAGTCATCGTCGTCTGCGGCGCGACAGGATCGGGTAAGACGACGCAGTTGCCGAAGCTCTGTATCGAGGCAGGACGCGGCACGTACGGTCTGATCGGCCACACGCAGCCGCGCCGAATTGCAGCGCGAGCGCTGGCTGATCGGCTGGCTTACGAGCTCGGCACGAACGTCGGCGCTGCCGTGGGTTATCAAGTGCGATTCAACGATCGCACTGGCCCCGATACGCGAATCAAGCTGATGACGGACGGTATTCTGCTGCGGGAGCTGGAGCACGATCGGCTCTTGCGGCGCTACGACACGCTGATCATCGACGAGGCCCACGAACGCAGTCTCAACATCGATTTCCTGCTGGGCATCATCAAACGCATCCTGCCGCAGCGTCCCGAGCTGCGAGTGATCATTACCTCCGCAACCATCGATCCGCAGCGGTTCGCCGAGTTCTTCGGCGGCGCGCCGATCATTGAAGTATCGGGCCGTAGCTATCCCGTCGAAGTGCGTTACCGTCCGCTCGTCGGCGAAGAAGTCGAAGACGAGCTCACGCTTGCCGAAGGTGTGGTCGCGGCGGTACGCGAGCTCGATCGCGAGGATCGCGGCGACGTGCTCGTGTTCCTGCCCGGCGAGAAACACATTCGCGATGTCGAGCAAGCGCTCAGCAAAGTTAAGTTTCACAACACGGAGATCTTGCCGCTCTATGCGCGGCTGTCGGCGCGCGAGCAGCAGCGGATCTTCGAGCGGCATAGCCTGCGGCGCATCGTCCTGGCGACGAACGTCGCGGAGACTTCTTTGACGGTGCCGGGCATTCGGCACGTCATCGATTCGGGTCTGGCGCGCATCAGTCGCTACAGCGTTCGCGGCAAGGTACAGCGCCTGCCGATCGAGCCGATCTCGCAGGCGAGCGCCGATCAGCGCAAGGGACGTTGCGGCCGCGAATCGCCCGGCATTTGTATTCGCTTGTTCGACGAGACGGACTTTGCAAATCGTCCGGCTTTTACCCCGCCTGAGGTGCTGCGCACGAACTTGGCGAGCGTCATCTTGCAGATGGCGACGCTGAGACTTGGCGAACCGCAGGACTTTCCGTTCGTCGATCCGCCCGATACGCGCCTCATCAACGATGGCTATCGATTGTTGCAGGAGCTCAAAGCGGTCGATGACTCGCGTCGCGTGACGAGCCTGGGACGGCAGATCGCGACGATTCCGATCGATCCGCGGCTTGCGCGCATGTTGATTGCGGCGGATCACCATCGCTGCGTTGCCGAGATGCTGGTGATATCGGCATTTCTCGCTAGCCAAGATCCGCGCGAGCGCCCGGCGGATGCGCAGCAAGCGGCCGACCAACACCACGCGAGCTATGCCGATCCGCGCTCGGATTTCATGACCGTCCTGAAACTGTGGGCGACGTTCACCGAGCAGCAGAATGCATTGTCGGGGAATCAATTGCGCCGCTGGTGCCGGGAGAATTTCTTGTCCTACGTGCGGCTGCGCGAATGGCAGGAGCTGCACCGGCAGTTGAGTGAGATCGTCGAAGATCTCGAGCTCAAGGTGAACACGACGCCAGCGGGTTATGCCGATCTGCACCAGGCGATTCTGACCGGCTTCCTCGGCGGCATCGGCACTCTCGACGAGCGGCGCGAATATGAAGGCGCGCGCGGAACGCGCTTCGTTATTGCGCCCGGCACGCCGCTCGCGTCGCGTCCGCCGAAATGGGTCGTGGCGGCGAGCCTCACCGAGACGACGCGGTTGTATGCGCGCATAGTTGCCGCGGTCGAGCCGCAATGGATCGAAGCCGCCGGTGCGCATTTGATCAAACGCTCCTACAGCGAACCGCATTGGGTGCGCGAACGCGGCTATGTTGCCGCGTACGAATCGACGTCGTTGTACGGGCTCACGCTGAGCTCGCGAAGACGCGTGAATTTCGGCTCGGTCGATCCGGAGCAGGCACGCACGATCTTCGTGCGCGAAGCGCTCGTCGAAGGCGATACGACCTTCCGCGCACGGTTTCTCGACGCGAATCGTGCGCTGCGCGAGTCGATCGAAGCGCTCGAAGCGAAGATCCGCCGGCGCGACATTCTCGTCGACGAACAGGCGATGGTGGATTTCTATCTGTCGCGATTGCCGCCGGATGTGAACTCGATCGCCACATTGCAGCGCTGGATGAAATCGCCGCAAGGACGCGATGGGACGGTTCTGCACATGACACAGGCGGATCTCGTCCGACGCGACATCAGCGACATCGATGCCGCCAGCTATCCGGATTCGCTCACGATCGCCGGTAACCGGCTGCCGTTGATCTATCGGTTCGAACCTGGTGCGCCAGATGACGGCGTGACGCTGACCGTGCCCGAACCGCTCGTGCCGGAGCTGTCGGCTGCGCAGCTTGCCTGGCTCGTGCCGGGATGGCGGCGCGAGAAAGTCACTGCCGTGCTTCGCGCGTTACCCAAGCAATGGCGCAAGGCGGTCGTGCCGGTCCCTACGTTTGCCGAGCGAGCCTTGCGTGAGCTGCAGACTGACCTGGGTTTTCCGACGGCAATGGCTGCGTGGCTCACGCGCACGATCGGTGTCGAGGTCGAACCACAAACGATCGCTGAACTGCCGTTGCCGGATCACTTGCGTATGAACACTCGCGTGATCGACTTGCAGGGCCGGCAGATTGCGCAGGGCAGGGACCTTACGGCATTGCGTCGCGTGCTTCGCGATCGTCCTGCATCTGCTGCCTCGCACGCGCGTGTGTCGGAAACCAAACGCTATCGAAGCTGGGATTTCGATGCGATTCCCACCGAGAAAGTCGTCGAGCGCGGCGGTTTGCGTTTCACGGTGTATCCGACGCTGCGCGATTGCGGCGACGGCGTCGAGCTTGCGGAAGCGAAGCATCGGTCGGCAGCGGACGTGCTCTTGCGCGAGGGCGTTCTGCGGTTGGCGATGCTCGCTTTGCCGGAACAGTACAAGTACGCCCGCAAGCGATTCTCCGATACACGCGAGCTCGTGCTGCTTGGGCAAGGGTTCGGGACGGACAAGCCACTACCGGTCGGGTTGGCAGAACGAGTCTTTGCCGAATGCTTTCTTCCTGGCGATTCTCCGTTACCGCGCACGCGAGATGAGTTTTACGCCATGCTCGATCGCGGGCGTGCCGAGTTCGGGTCCATCGTCGATCGAGTCTGCGTTCACGGAATCGAAGTCCTACGGGAGGCAAGAGCGGCTCGCGAAAAGCTTGCGCGACTCACGCACACGAGCTTCAAACCGCTCGTCGACGACGTGTCGGGCCAGTTGCAGGTGCTGCTGCCGAAGAATTTCCCCGCCGACGTTCCGCAGCTCCTGTGGCCGCATGCTGTGCGCTACTTGAAAGCGCTGAATCGGCGCTTGGACCGCGCTCCGGGAAACGTACAGAAGGACGTGCAACTGATGGCGAAGCTCGCGCCATTCGTGAGCGCACTGAAACAGCTTTCCGCAAGTGTTCGCAAAGAGGACGCCCGTCCCGAATTCGCTCGCCTGCAATGGATGATCGAAGAGTTCCGCGTCTCGCTGTTCGCGCAAGACCTGAAGACCGCCGTCAGCGTTTCGGAGAAAAGGTTGGCAGAGCAGCTGGAGATGGCGAGGAAGGAAGCAAGAGGGTAGCGCGCGACAGGGCTCGGGGCTTGGGGCTGTGGGGCATTGGCGGCAGAACGTCTTCGGCTTCCACAAGAGGAAGCCGTAACGCGAATGAGATCGAGGAAGAGGCCAGCGTGCTCTTCGTCAAACGAGCTACGAGCCGCAAGTCCTACGCCCCGAGCCCTCTACGCCGAGACTCTGAAATCTATCCCCTGCGCCAACGGCAAATCCCGGCTCCAATTGATCGTGTTCGTTTGACGGCGCATGTAGGCCTGCCAGGCGTCGGAGCCGGATTCGCGGCCGCCGCCGGTGTCTTTCTCGCCGCCAAACGCGCCGCCGATCTCGGCGCCCGACGTGCCGATGTTCACGTTGGCGATGCCGCAATCGCTGCCCGTCGCGGACAGGAATCGCTCGGCATGTTGCAGGTTCGTCGTGAAGATTGCGGAAGACAAACCGTGGGCGACATCGTTGTGAATCTCGATGGCTTCATCGAGCGTGTCGTATTCGATCAGGTACAGGATTGGGGCAAAGGTTTCCGTACGCACGACATCCCAATCCGGCTTGGCGCGGATGATCGTCGGTTCGACGAAGTACCCAGGGCCGGGTAACGACTTACCGCCGGACAGGATGGTGCCGCCTGCTTGTTTCGCTCGTTCGACGGCGGCGACGTAGCGTTCGACGGCGGCGGCATCGATGAGCGGACCCATGAGCGTCGTGCGTTCCATGGGATTGCCGATACGAACTTGCGAATACGCGCGCACGAGTCGATCCGCGAGCTCCTGGGTACGCGACCGATGGACGATGACGCGGCGCGTCGTCGTGCAGCGCTGACCTGCAGTGCCGACGGCGCCGAACACGATTGCCGGCACTGCGAGATCGAGGTCCGCAAATTCATCGACGATGATGGCGTTGTTGCCGCCGAGCTCGAGCAGGCTTTTGCCGAGCCGCGCGGCCACTCGTTGCGCGACTTTGCGTCCGACTTCCGTGGACCCGGTGAAGGAAACGAGATCCACGCGCCGATCGTCGACGAAGCGCTCGGCCAGGGCATTGTCGGCAGTCACGAACAATTGCAGGACGCCCGGGTGGCCGTACGCTTCGAGCACACGATTGACGAGACGCTGAACGGCGATCGCGCACAACGGTGCTTTCGGCGACGGCTTCCACACGCACACATCGCCGCAGACCAGAGCGAGCAGCGCATTCCACGACCACACCGCCACGGGGAAATTGAACGCACTGATGATTCCGACGACGCCGAGCGGATGCCATTGCTCGTACATGCGATGCTGCGGACGCTCCGAGTGCATCGTCTTGCCATAAAGCATCCGCGATTGACCGACAGCGAAATCGGCGATGTCGATCATCTCCTGAACCTCGCCGTCGCCTTCGGCTTTGATCTTGCCGGTTTCGAGCGTCACGAGCGTCCCGAGTGCATCTTTGTGGGCGCGCAGCTCCTGACCGATTGCCCGAACGATTTCGCCGCGCTTCGGCGCGGGCACGGTGCGCCACCGCAGAAACGCCTCGCGTGCCGCGGTCATGATGCGTTCGTAGTCGGTAACCGTCGCCGTGCGCACGCGTCCGAGCAGCTCTCCGGTCGCGGGATTGATCGATTCGAGAATCGGTCCGGCCGAATCGTTCAACCACCCGCCGTTCGCGCACCAGCATCCCGAATAGAGCTCGCCGAGCTCGAGCGCAATGACTGAAGAATTCATGTCTTCCTCCGCTGGTGTCCGGTGCGGCCGCTGACGATGAGGTTTGCGGAGACCTCTTTGCCGCCGCCTTCCGCGTAGTGCTTGCCGAAACGGTTGTCGAGCACGTCGGTCAACGAGAAATCTTCCTGACGCACGAAACCCCGATAGCGGCCGCCGCCTTGCAGGACGAGATCGACGACCGCGCAAATGCCCGAGGCCGTCGTGACTTGGATCGCCGACCAAAGACGGCCTGCAATCACTTGCGGATACACCTTGTTCACATAGTTTTCTTCGCGCAGCTCGCCGTCCTGTGTGCCCGTGACGGCGACATAGATGACGACGACATCCTGCAAGGTCTGCGGTACGGCGTTCTCGAGGATGCGCTTCAACGTGGTGCGATCGTGATTGAGCTTCAGATCGTTCATGAGCAGGCGCATCTGCGAGCAGTGCCCCGGATACCGCATCGTCTTGTAGTCCATGTTCTGAACACGTTCGCCGTAGGTTTCGGCGAGCGAGCCGAGACCCCCCGAAGTATTGAAGGCTTCGTACAGCGTGCCGTCGATTTCGATCTCTTCGAGTCCTTCGAGCGGCGCGACTTCGATGCGCCGTCCGTCGACGATGGCCTCGCATGGATTGCCGTACTCGTTGATCAGGCCTTCGGTGGACCAGGTGAGCGAATACTTCAGAACGTTGTTCGGATGCTGGGGCAGGGCGCCGACGCGCAGCTTCACCGTGCGCAGCTCGTCGAAGTGCTTGATCAGCTCGTTCGCGGCAATGGAAATGAAACCCGGAGCAAGGCCGCACTGAGGCACGAACGCCTGATCGGCGCCGTTGGCGATCTGTCGCACGGCCCGCGTGACTTCCACGTCTTCGGTCAGATCGAAGTAATGAATCCCGGCTCGGCGGGCCGCCTCGGCGACCGCAACATTGCAGTAGAACGGCAGGCTCGAGATCACCGCGTCGACCGGATGACGCGCCAAGTGCGCATCGAGCGCCTCACGATTCGTCGCGTCGACCGTGTGCGCGTGCAAATGAGGCAGTCCATGCGCATTGACGACGTCTCTCGCGGCGGTCGGACTGACGTCGCCCAGGTGCACCTCGTAGGATCCGGACTCCGCGAGCAACCCCGAGATGAGCGCGCCGATCTTGCCGGCGCCGAGAATGAGCACTCTGTGCATGCGCGTGCGCTCCGAAAGGAAGGGTCATTTAAGCCCCCTGCGATGCAGGTGTAAATTCAGTGCGGTTTGTGTATGCAATGCCTACGCAGCCGGTGCTACGATCGCGCGCCTATGACTCGCGATCTCACCCTTACGGAATGGCATCCAGCGAGCTGGCAGACCAAGTCGGCTCAGCAGCAACCCGTCTACCCGGACAAAGCCGCTTTGGAGGCAGTGGTCGCGCAGCTTGCGCGCTTGCCGCCTCTGGTCGTTTCCTGGGAAGTCGAGGCGCTCAAAGAACAAATTGCGGCTGCCCAGCGCGGGGAGCGCTTCGTGCTGCAAGGCGGAGATTGCGCCGAAAGTTTCGAGGACTGTCAGTCGGACAGCATCGCCAAGAAGCTCAAGATCCTGCTGCAGATGAGTCTCGTGCTCGTCCACGGCTTGAAGAAGCCCGTCGTGCGCATCGGTCGCATGGCCGGACAGTATGCAAAGCCGCGTTCGGCCGAAACCGAAACGCGCAACGGCGTGACGCTGCCGAGCTACCGGGGCGACATCGTGAATCGACCCGGCTTCACGCCCGAAGATCGGGTTCCGGATCCGCAGCTTCTGTTGCGTGGGTACGAACGTGCGGCATTGACGCTCAATTTCGTCCGCGCGCTGATCGACGGCGGGTTCGCGGATCTGCATCACCCGGAGTACTGGGACTTGGATTTCGTGCGCCACTCGCCGCTCAAGGACGCGTACGAAAAAATCGTGCACTCGATTTCCGATGCGCTCGATTTCTTCGAGGCAACGAGCGGCACCCCGATTCACGAGATGAATCGCGTCGATTTCTACGCAAGCCACGAGGGCTTGCACTTGCACTACGAGCAAGCGCAGACGCGCTACATCGAGCGGCGCAAGCGGTGGTACAACTTGTCGACGCACATGCCGTGGATCGGCATGCGAACCGCAGCGCTCGACGGTGCACACGTCGAGCTGTTCCGCGGCGTCGCCAATCCGATCGGTATCAAAGTCGGTCCTGCGATGAGCGCCGAGTGGCTGCAGGGCTTGATCAATGTTCTGAATCCGAACAACGAGCCCGGACGCATCGTGCTGATTCATCGCATGGGTCTGCAGGACATCGAAGCGCGCCTGCCTCCGCTGATCCAGGCAGTACGCGAAACGGGCAGCCCCGTGCTGTGGGTGTGCGATCCGATGCACGGTAACACCGAAACCGCAAGCTCCGGTCTCAAGACGCGGCGCTTCGACAAGATCGTCGCGGAAGTGGAAGCGGCATTCCGCATTCATCGCGAGCTCGGTTCATGGCTCGGCGGCGTGCATTTCGAGCTCACCGGCGAAAACGTCACGGAGTGCACCGGCGGTGCGCGCGGTTTGACCGACGCCGATCTGGCGCGCGCATATCGCTCGACTGTCGACCCGCGCCTCAATGCAGAGCAGGCGCTGGAGCTGGCAATGCGGATTGCCGATCTGCACGCGCAGGCGAGAAAGGCTCGGCGCGTGGGGCGTGGGGCTTGAGGACAGCGCGCGGATGCGCGCGCAGCCGCCTCTCCTTGGGGAGAGGCGCGCAAAGCGGAGCGTGCGGGTGAGGGGAAATGACGGCGCGACTGCGCGCGTTCTTCAGCCTTCAGCCTTCAGCCTCGTCCGGACAGCTTGTCCGGACATGAACTTCCTGATCTCGTTCTCCGGCACCTCGCGCGACTCTCCCGGCTTCAAACCTTCCAGCGTCCACGGGCCGACGCCCCAGCGGATCAGACGCAGCGTCGGATAGCCGACGGCAGCGGTCATGCGTCGCACTTGTCGATTGCGGCCTTCGCGAATGGTGAGCCGCAGCCACTGTGTCGGAATGGCTTGGCGAAAACGAATCGGCGGCGTGCGTTCCCACAGCCAATTCGGTTCGTCGACGAGATCGGCTTCTGCAGGCAGCGTGGGGCCGTCGTTCAAGTTCACTCCGTTTCGCAGCCGCTGCAAAGCGTCGGGTGTCGGAATGCCTTCGACTTGTGCGAAGTAGGTTTTCGGCGCCTTCCATTTCGGATGAGCAATGCGCGTTTGTAGCGCAGGCCAATCGGTCAGCAGCACCAATCCTTCGCTGTCGTAGTCGAGACGTCCTGCCGGATACATGCCCGGCGCGCGAACGTAATCGCTCAGACAGGCTTTGCCGTCCTTCGGCGTGAATTGCGTCAGGACTCGAAACGGCTTGTTGAACAGCAGCAGTCTGCCTTTCATTGCGCTCGCTCGTTCGCATCGAGCGATTCGGCACTGCGCAGGACGACGTCGACGAATCGTTCGACCGCTGCGGAGTTCTCGCTGCGTCGGCAAGCGAGAATCAACGGGGCGGCGAGATTGGCCTTGTCGTCGAGCTCGCGATACACGACGCCGTCCATCTGCAGTCGCCGGAGCGACTCAGGAACGATGGAGACGCCGAGACCGGCGGCGACGAGATTCAGTGTCGAGACGATACGCGGCGCTTCTTGGCCGACCCGCGGACTGAAACCGGCGCCGCGGCACGCGGCGATGATCGAGTCGTACAAGCCCGGCGCGCCAGGTCGCTTGTAGAGGATGAACGTGTGGCTCCCGAGCTCGGTCAAGGCGAGCGGTTCGTTGCTTCCGGCGAGGGGATGACCGGTCGGCAGCGCCACGAGCATTTGCTCCTGAAGCAACGGCCGCACGAACAGGCCCTCCACTGCGGCAACCGGCGAGCGAATGAATGCCGCATCGATCGTTTCGTCATGGAGCCATTGCACGAGATCGCGGCTGCCGCTTTCCTCGAGCACGAGCGAGACGTGAGGCGACGCTTCGCGAAACATGCGGATGACGCGCGGCACGAACGGATGGAAGGGCGCGGAGCTCGTGAATCCGACGACGACTCGGCCTTCTTCGCCGCGGGCCGTTCGCCGCGTGCTCGCAAGCGCGCGATCCACCTCGGCCAAGATGGCCCGCGCCCGTTCCAGGAAAGCGGCGCCGGCATCCGTCAGCTCGACACCGCGAGGCTTACGCCGGAGCAATTGGACGCCCAGCTCTTCCTCGAGCGCTTTGATCTGTTGGCTCAGCGGGGGCTGCTGGATGCCGAGCGACTCAGCCGCCCGGGTCACGTGCCCATGCTCGGCGACGGCCACGAAATACCGGAGATGACGTAGTTCCATGTGCCATATACGAGAAATATTGATCGGTGCATAACGATATATTTTACGTCCGGCAAATTGAAGGGTATCGTTCGACCCCGCGAATCGCGGAATCGGGTTCCGCCTGCTGGGAACTTCGGCAGGCGCCTGTCCGCTCACCGTTCGCTTTCTTGGAGCTGTCTTTTGAAGTCACCGCAGAGGACTCGATCAATGCCACAACTCACCGCCGAGCAATTGCGCCAAGACTGGCAAACCAACCCCCGCTGGAAGGGCGTCGTCCGCGGCTACAAGCCGGAAGATGTCGTTCGCCTGCGCGGCTCGGTGCACATCGAATATTCGTTGGCGCGCCTGGGTGCCGAGAAACTTTGGAAGTACATCAATGAGAAGCCGTTCGTGAACGCGCTCGGCGCACTCACCGGCAATCAGGCCATGCAGCAAGTCAAGGCCGGCCTCGACGCGATCTATCTGTCGGGCTGGCAGGTCGCGGGCGATGCGAACCTCGCCGGCGAAATGTATCCGGATCAGTCGCTGTATCCCGCCAATTCCGTCCCCGCGGTCGTCAAGCGCATCAACAACACGCTGCTGCGCGCCGATCAGATCTATACCGCCGAGGGCAACACCTCGATCGATTGGCTGAAGCCGATCGTCGCGGACGCTGAAGCCGGTTTTGGCGGCGTGCTGAACGCGTTCGAGCTGATGAAGGCGATGATCGAGGCGGGCGCAGCTGGCGTTCACTTCGAGGATCAGCTCTCTTCGGCGAAGAAGTGCGGTCACATGGGCGGCAAGGTGCTCGTGCCCACCTCGGAAGCCATCAGCAAGCTCGTGGCTGCCCGACTCGCGGCCGATGTCTGCGGTGTGCCGACGATTCTGGTCGCGCGCACCGACGCCGAATCGGCGAATCTGCTGACCTCCGACATCGACGAGCGCGATCGTCCGTTCATCAAGTCGAAGGAGCGCACGAGCGAAGGCTTCTACTACGTGAACGCCGGCCTCGAGCAGGCCATCGCGCGCGGTCTGGCCTATGCGCCGTACGCCGACATGATCTGGTGCGAGACGGCGAAGCCGGACCTCGAGGAAGCGAAGCGCTTCGCCGAGGGCATTCACAAGCACTTCCCTGGCAAGCTCCTGGCTTACAACTGCTCGCCGTCGTTCAACTGGAAGGCGAAGCTCGACGACGCCACGATCGCGAAGTTCCAGCGCGAGCTCGGCGCGATGGGCTACAAGTTCCAGTTCATCACGCTGGCCGGCTTCCACGCGCTCAACTACTCGATGTTCGAGCTGGCGCGCGGCTACAAGGAGACGCAGATGTCCGCTTACGTCGCGCTGCAAACCGCGGAGTTTGCGGCCGAGAAGTACGGCTACACTGCGACGAAGCACCAGCGAGAAGTCGGTGCCGGCTACTTCGACGACGTGACTCAGACGGTCACGGGCGGTCAGTCGTCCGTCACCGCCATGAAGGGCTCGACGGAAGAAGAGCAGTTCCAGACGAAGGGTTGATCGAACCCGATCGACGATCGCGGCCCGGCGAGATGCTCGCCGGGCCGTTTTCTTTTGCGTTCGCCGTTACACTTGTCGGATGCAAAAGACGGCAACCAAGAAACGGATTACGCCACGCCGGACGGTCTCTCAGCCGAATTCGGGGCGTGCGGCCACCGACGGCGGTCACCAGCTTTGGCCATCCGACGGCGAGATTTTCGATCGCAACTGCACGCTGTGTCCGCGGCTGGCGAAGTTTCTCGCGCGCGCCCGCATCGAAGAGCCGGATTACTGGAACGCGCCCGTCGCGCCGTTCGGCGATCCGAACGCGCGGTTGGTGATCGTCGGGCTTGCGCCCGGGTTTCATGGCGCCAACGCAAGCGGTCGGCCTTTCACAGGCGATTTTGCCGGAGAGCTCTTGTATCGCACGCTGTATCGCTTCGGCTTCGCCAACAAGCCCGTCTCGATCTCGCGCGACGACGATCTCAGGCTGATCGACTGCCGCATCACGAACTCCGTCAAGTGCGTGCCGCCGCAGAACAAGCCTTTGCCGATCGAGATTCAGACCTGCAACCGATACTTGAAAGCCGAAACGCGCACCTTCAAGCAAGGCACGGTCTTGCTCGCGCTCGGCTCGGTCGGCCACGAAGCCGTGTTGCGCGCGCTGGGGCTCAAGCCGTCGATGTTCAAGTTCGCGCATGGCGCGGAACATGAATTGCCGACAGGCCAGACGCTCATCGATTCCTACCACTGCAGCCGTTACAACACCCAGACGGGGCGGCTGACCGAGACGATGTTCGAGGCGGTGTTCGCACGCGCTCGCGCGCTGCTCGCCGCTCGCCGCTGACGAGCGCGCTGGCCTTTAAACTTAGTGATATGTCCGGTTTCGATCCGAAGCTCTTCCTAGCCAATGTCAGTCAACGCCCGGGTGTGTATCGCATGCTCGCGGCGGACGGGGAAGTGCTTTACGTCGGCAAGGCGCGCAATCTCAAGAATCGACTGACGAGCTATTTCTCGGGCAAGGCGCAATCGGCGAAGACCATGGCCATGGTCGCGCAGATTGCGAACATCGAGGTCACGGTAACGTCCTCGGAAACCGAGGCGCTGCTGCTCGAGTACAACCTCATCAAGCGCTACAAGCCGCGCTACAACGTCGCCTTGCGCGACGACAAGAGCTTTCCGTACCTGCACATCTCCACGAACCACGATTTTCCTCGGTTCAGCTTCTATCGCGGTCCGCGTAACATTCCCGGGCGCTTCTTCGGGCCGTACCCGAATGCGCGCGCGACGCGCGAGACGGTGCTCTTGCTCCAAAAGTTGTTTCTGATCCGGCCTTGCACCGACACGTTCTTCGCGAATCGTTCGCGGCCGTGTCTGCAGTATCAGATCAAGCGCTGCTCGGGGCCGTGCGTCGGACTGATCTCCAAAGAGGATTACGCACAAGACGTCGCGGACGCGATCAAAGTGCTCGAAGGGCGGGGCGAGGAATTGCTCGAGGATCTGGGTGCACGCATGGAGCGAGCCGCCGCGGAGCTGCAGTTCGAGCGTGCAGCCCGATTGCGCGATCAGATCAACGGCATCAAGGCGATTCACTCGAGCCAGGCGGTCACGCGCAACACTCAGCACGACATCGATGCCGTCGCGCTCGCAACTGCGGGCAGCGAGCACTGCGTGTCGATCGTGTTCGTTCGCGGCGGACGCAACCTGGGCAGCAACAACTTCTTTCCGAAGGCCGGGTTGGCCGAAGCCGGCGAGTTGCTGTCCGGCTTTTTGAGCCAGTACTACCTCGGGCGCGAAGCGCCGGCGGAGATCCTGATCAGCGAGTCGATCGAGGATGCGGATCTGCTCGAAGCGACATTGAGCCAAAAGATGGGTCGCGCTGTGCGCATCCGGCACTCGGTACGCGGCGTACGTGCGCGTTGGCTCGACATGGCGCGCACGAATGCGCAGCTTGGGCTGCAGATGCGTCGTGCGACGCAGGCGACCACGCAGGAACAGCTCGAAGGCATTGCCGCAGCGTTCAACCTGCCGAATCCGCCGAAACGGATCGAATGTTTCGATATCAGCCACACGATGGGCGAGCGAACGGTGGCTTCGTGCGTCGTGTTCGGTCCGGAAGGTCCGATCAAGGCCGACTATCGTCGCTTCAACATCGAGGGCATCACGCCCGGAGATGACTACGGTGCGATGCGTCAGGCGCTTACGCGCCGTTATGCGCGCATCAAGAAGGGCGAAGTGCCGCTGCCGGATCTGCTGTTGATCGACGGCGGTCCGCTGCAGCTTGCCGAAGCCGTCCGCGTGCTCGGCGAGCTCGAAATCGAAGGCGTGTGCATCGTTGGCGTCGCCAAAGGTGCCGATCGTCGACCGGGACAAGAGCGACTGTTCTTGGTCGGGCAGGACAGCCCCACTATACTGCAACCCGATTCGCCTGCTCTGCACTTGATCCAAAGAATCCGCGACGAGGCGCATCGATTTGCGATCACCGGTCATCGCCAGCGACGCGCCAAAGCACGCCGCGAGTCGGTGCTCGAAACCGTCCCAGGGCTCGGACCGCGCAAGCGCCGCGAGTTGTTGCGTCAGTTCGGCGGATTGCAGGGGATCGCGCGCGCGGGCATCGAAGACTTGGAGAAAGTCCGTGGGATCAGCCGAAAGTTGGCGCAGTCGATTTACGACACGCTGCATGCGGGCGGATGAGATCCATCGGGGCCGCTGAAGTCGTGAGGTTTCCGATCGCGAACGTTCTGACCCTGGCGCGGATCTTGATGATCCCGCTGGTCGTCATCCTTTACTATCTGCCGTACCGCTGGTCCAATCCGGCAGCCGCGATCGTGTTCATCCTCGCGGCCATTACCGATTCGCTCGACGGCTACCTGGCGCGCCGGTTGGGGCAGACATCGGCCCTGGGTGCGTTCCTGGACCCGGTGGCCGACAAGCTCATGGTGGCCACGGCGTTGATTTTGTTGGTCAGTCACGACTCGCCGCCGCTGCGCTTGATTGAATTCCAGCCGCAGACCCTCATTACGATTACGGCTGCCGTCATCGTCGGACGCGAAATCACCATTTCGGCGCTGCGCGAATGGATGGGCGAGATCGGCGCCCGCGGCAAGGTCGCGGTCTCGAACATCGGCAAGCTCAAGACGATTTTTCAAATGACAGGGCTGTCATTGATGCTGTTTCGCAGCGATGTATGGTTCATCCCTGCGTTCGAAATCGGCGTTTACTGCCTGGTTGCGGCGGCGGCATTGACGCTCTGGTCCATGGTCGTTTACTTAAAGGCGGCATGGCCTGACTTGATGGAGTCGAGATCTCGTTAGCGCGTGCCTTGACAGCATGTGCTCAGGTCATGAAAATCGCCGCCCTCGAAAGCTGCGGGAATAGCTCAGTTGGTAGAGCGCAACCTTGCCAAGGTTGAGGTCGCGAGTTCGAGCCTCGTTTCCCGCTCCAATTTCCAACGCTGACCCCGAGGGGGCACCTTCGGGGTTTTGCGTTTATAAAGGCCCTAAGGCGTCGTGGCGGAGTGGTTACGCAGCGGTCTGCAAAACCGCGTACGCCGGTTCAATTCCGGCCGACGCCTCCATCCCCAGCACTGACAGTAATGCGGCATGCCCGCACCGAGCCTAGCGGACTCGGCTGCAGCTCGGTTCTCCTCTCGCCCAAGCCCCAAGCCCCAGGCCCCAAGCCCCGGCGGGCCGCGAATTGACCGATTGCTGCCGCGGCAGCAATATTCGCTGCCATGGCAGCAAAAGCCAAAGCCGGCGCATTGCGCACCCCACCGGCCCCCGTCCAGGGCTACTACACGCCCGACACCTACAACGCGGACGACAGCGTCGGCTTTCTGATCGCCGCGCTGCGCACGCGGATGTTCAAGGCGATCGACATCGAAATGAGCAAGCTCGGCTTTACGGCCGCGCAATGGACGATTCTGCGCTTCGTTGCTGCCGGCGAAGGGCCTACGGCGGCCGATCTGTGTCGCCGCTTGAATTACGACACCGGCTCGATGACCCGCATGCTCAGCCGGCTCGAGCGCAAGGGCGTCATCGCACGGGAACCGTCGGTGGAGGATCGTCGAGTCGTGCGGCTGCGACTGACCCCCGCGGGCCGCAAGCTCCACCCGAAACTGCGCGACATCGTGATTCGTGTGCTGAACCACCTGACCGCGGGTATGAGCGCGGAGGAAATTCAGACCTTGGGCAAACAGCTCAAACAGATGCGCGCCAACCTGGAAGCCGCCTATGGCCCAGATCTCTGAGTCGCGTCCCGGTTTTCGACGCAAGCCGGTTCTGATTGCGCTGACAGCCGTCTGCGTTGTCGTCCTCGGAGGCTATGCCGCTTACACCTACGTGCTCGGACGCGACAGCGAGTCGACAGAGGATGCCTATGTCGGCGGGAATCTCGTCCAGCTGATGCCGCAAGTCGACGGCACGGTGGTCAGTATTCACGCCGACGAAACGGATTTCGTGAAGGCCGGTCAGGTCCTGGTCGAGTTGGACGCGGCGGACAAGCGGATCGCGCTCGAGCAAGCAGAGGCGGAGCTCGCTCAGGCGGTGCGCGACGTGCGCGTGATGTTTGCAACGCGCGATCAGCTCGCTGCGGAGCTGGCGGTTCGTCAAGCGGAGTTGGATCGGGCGCGCGCCGATGTCGAGCGTCGCGAAGGACTGAGCGCCCGCGGGCTCGTCCCGCGCGAGGAGCTCGATCATGCGCGCGATGAGCTCAAGGCGGCGGACGCCGCAGTCCGTGCAGCGAGCGAAGCCTTGGCGGCCATGGACGCGCGTATCGACGGAACGACGATTGCCGATCACCCGTCAGTCGCGCGCGCGTCGGCCAGAGTCAAGGATGCATATCTCGCGCTCCAACGCACAAGCGTGCGGGCGCCGATCTCTGGCCATGTGGCCAAACGCGTCGTGCAAGTCGGTCAGCACGTGGGGCCGGGCGCTCCGTTGATGGCGATCGTGCCGCTCGATGCGCTTTGGGTGGATGCGAACTTCAAGGAGATTCAGCTCCGGCGCATGCGCATCGGACAAAAAGCGCACGTGACGGCCGACGTGTACGGACGCAGCGTGACGTACGAAGGTGAAGTCGTGGGGCTTGGCGTCGGCACCGGAGCCGCATTTGCGCTCTTGCCGCCGCAGAACGCAAGCGGCAATTGGATCAAGGTCGTGCAGCGCGTGCCGGTGCGGATTCGACTGAATCCGGAGCAGCTCGAGCAGCATCCGTTGCGCATCGGCCTTTCGATGCACGTTCGCGTCGATCTGCGCCAGGACGGTCCGCAGCTTGCTTCGGTTCCGCGCGCCGTACCGGCGTACACAACGCAGGCATATTCGGACGATGTCCTTGCGGCCGAAGAGCGGATTCGCCAGATCGTCAGCACGAACTTCGGCGCCAAGCTCATCGAGCGACGCGCAAACGCGCCCGGTGTCCAGCCCGGAGTCGCCAAGCTCTAACGCGCGTCCTCGATGGTCGCCATCAAGCAACCGTTGACCACGTTGCAGGGCGCCGCGCTCGCAACCGCATCCATCGGCGTGTCGATCGGCAGCTTCATGCAGGTGCTGGATCAGACGATCGCCAACGTGTCGCTGCCGACGATCGCGGGGAATCTGGGTGTCAGCGCGCATCAAGGCACGTGGGTCGTCACGTCGTTCAGCGTGGCGGCCGCGATCATGTTGCCGCTCACCGGCTGGCTGTCGCGACGCATCGGCCAGGTTCGCTTGTTGTTGTGGTCGACCGCGCTATTCGTGCTCGCGTCGGTGCTGTGCGGCCTGGCAACTTCGCTGGAGATGCTCGTGCTCGCGCGCATCCTCCAAGGCGCGGTCTCGGGACCGATGGTGCCGCTCTCTCAAGCCGTGCTGCTGCAGATCTTCCCGCCGGAGCGGAGATTGAGCGCGCTGTCGTTGTGGTCGACGGTAGCGATCATCGGTCCGATTTGCGGCCCGTTGCTCGGCGGCTGGATCTCCGATAACTGGGGCTGGCGCTGGATTTTCTTCATCAATGTTCCGTTCGGTGTGCTCGCGACGTTGCTGATGGTGCAAGTCTTCGCCGGCAAGGAGACGCCGATCGAACGTCCACCGATCGATGTCGTCGGGCTCGTGTTGTTGGCCATTTGGGTCGGTTCGTTGCAGATGATGCTCGACACCGGGAATGATGCGGGCTGGTTCGAAGATCGCACGATCGTCGCGCTCGCAGTCGCCGCTGCCGTCGGGTTCTGTTACTTCATCGTGTGGGAGTTGGGAGAGGCACATCCCGTTGTCGACCTGCGCTTGTTCGCGCGCCGCAATTTTTCCGTCGGCGTGCTCTGCACGACGATCGGCTACACCGTGTTCTTCGGTACGGCGCTCATCATGCCGATCTGGCTGCAAACGCAGATGGGGTACACGGCGTTGTGGGGCGGATTGGCGGCCGCGCCGGTGAGCCTGTTTCCGCTGTTACTGTCCCGGCGGGTCGCCAAAGGATTGCAGCGTCTCGATGCACGGCTGTTCGCGACGTGTGCATTTCTCGCGTTCGGCATCGGCCTGTTCATGCGCGCGAACTTCACGACGCAGATCGATTATTTCGGCGTCATCACTGCGCAATTGGTTACAGGTTTTGGCTTGGCCATGTTCATGGTGCCGCTGCAATCGATTCTCTTGGCGGGACTGCGCGGCGAGGAGGTGGCAAGCGCCGCCGGTTTGTCGAACTTCATGCGTTCCACGGGCGCGGCATTCGGCGCGTCGATCGCGAGCACGACGTGGGCGCGCCGCGAGGCGCTGCATCACGCGCAGCTCGCCGAATCCGTTTCGAATTGGAATCCCGTGACCGAATCCGCCGTCGAAACGCTGTCAGCCCACGGCTTGAGCGAATCGCAAGCCTATGCAGTGATCGAACGGCTCATGACCCAACAGGCGAATCTCTTAGGTGCGATCGATTTCTTTTGGGTCGCGGGTTGGGCGATGATCTCGATGATGCTCGTCGTCTGGCTTGCCAAGCCGCCGTTCGGCGCCGGCGGGAACGCACCTGCACCGCGGATTCAGACGCAAACAGCAGCAGCCGATTAAGGAAGGCAGCAGGAAACGATGCATGGTGCCCGGGACCGGACTCGAACCGGTACGGAGTTGCCTCCGAGGGATTTTAAGTCCCTTGCGGCTACCAATTACGCCACCCGGGCAGAGGCGCGCATTCTAGCCGGTAGCGTTGCAACTTGGGCGGCCGATCCGTGCCGCGAAAAACCCATCTGTTACACTCCCGCGGCTTTCGATCTCGAACACCGAACCGCAGCGTTCAATGGGCTCCGACACCGCCGTCCAATCCAAACTTGTCGCGCGCAAGGTGCACCTGTGGCGCGGCGAAAAGCATTTGCTGCGCGGCGTGTCCTTCGAAGTGAACGCCGGGGAGCTGCTCCAAATCATGGGACCGAACGGCGTCGGCAAGACGAGCCTGCTGCGTTGTGTCGCGGGCCTCCTGCCCGTCGAGTCGGGCGAGATCGAATGGCGCGGCGCGCGTTGCGAGCACCGTTTCTCACGGCTGCACGAGGATCTTGCCTATCTTGCACACGTGAATGCGCTGAAGGCCGATCTCACGGCGGCAGAGAATCTTCAGTATGCGGTCGGACTGCGGCGTTCGGTGACGTCGGCGGAGATTCGTGCGACGTTGGAGCGCTTGCAGATCGCGCATTGCGCCAATCTTCCGGTGCGCTCGCTGTCCGCGGGTCAAAAGCGGCGCGTCGCCATCGCGCGCGTGCTGTTGTCGCAAGCGACGTTGTGGATTCTCGATGAGCCGATCACGAATCTCGACGCGGCAGGCATTCGTCTGATCGAAGGTTGCATGGCAGAGCACCTGCGGAACGGCGGGCTCATCGTCACGGCAGCTCACCAGACTTTGTTGAACGGGGAGCCGTGCGTACGCACGCTCGATCTGCACTGATGCGGCCGGGACTGCTGCAACTCGCTCGACTCGTCGTGATGCGCGACCTGCGGTTGGCGATTCGCCATTTCGACCAGGTCATGCAGCCGCTCATTTTCTTCGCGATCGTCGTCACGCTGTTTCCGCTGGCGATCAGCCCGGTGATCGAGGACCTGCGGAAAATCGCGCCGGGCGTCGTTTGGGTCGCGGCCATGCTGGCTTCGCTGATCGCCCTCGAATCCTTGTTTCGTGCCGATGTCGAAGACGGCACGATGGAGCAGTGGGTCGTCTCGGCGCAGCCGTTGTCCGTGCTCTTGTTGGCGAAGACGTTCGCGCATTGGCTGTTGGCAGGATTGCCGCTCGTCATCGCCGCGCCGTTCGTCGGAACTGCGCTGGGTATTCCATGGTCTGTATGGCCAGTCCTGACCGGTTCGCTTGCCCTCGGGACCGGCTGCCTCAGCATTCTCGGTGGAATCGGCGCCGCGTTGACCGTCAGTATGCGGCGAGGTAGCGCTTTGTTGGCGCTACTCGTGCTGCCGATCGAAATCCCTGTCTTGATTTTCGGGGCCCGGGCAGTCGATCTGGCGATGCAGGGCGAATCCGTGGTCGGTCCGCTAAACTTGCTCGCGGCGATGCTGCTGCTGTTCCTCAGCCTCGGCCCGCTCGCCATGGCCGCCGCGATGAAAATCAGCGTGGAATCATGACCTCCAATACCGAATCCCAGCTCAGTGCGACGCAGCGATCAGGATCGCGCTGGCTGTGGTTCCACAAGCTGTCGTCTCCGCCTTACGCCTTCGCGACGGCTGGCCGTTTGCGTCCGTGGTTCCTGGGATTTTCCTTGGCCCTGATGGCGGTGGGGCTCTGGGGCGGGCTGGTGATGGCGCCGCCCGATTATCAGCAAAAAGACGCCTTTCGCATTATTTATGTACACGTTCCATCGGCCATCCTGTCGCTGCAGGTCTACGTGATCATGGCCGTCGCGGCGGCGATCGGCTTGATCTGGCGGATCAAGCTGGCGCACGCACTGGCCGCTGCCGTCGCTCCGCTCGGGGCTGCCTTCACGTTCTTGTGCCTCGTGACCGGCTCGATCTACGGCAAACCGATGTGGGGTACGTGGTGGGAGTGGGAGCCCAGGCTCACGTCCGAGCTCGTCCTGCTGTTCTTGTACCTCGGCTACATGGCGCTGCGTAACTCATTCGACGACAGGCAACGCGCCGATCGGGCTTCTGCCGTGCTTGCGATCGTCGGCGTGGTCAATGTCCCTATCGTGAAGTTTTCCGTGGAATGGTGGACGAGCCTGCATCAAGGTCCCACTTTCTCCAAACTGGGTGCGCCATCGATGGCGGCTTCGATGGCTTGGCCGTGGGCCGTCATGATGGTGGCATTTGTGCTTTACTTCGCCGCCGTTGCGTGCGACCGGCTGAGAACCGAGATTCTGCGACGTGAGCGCAACGCAAAGTGGCTGAACGAGGCCCTCGAGTCATGAGCTTCAACAGTTTCGGCGAATTCGTTGCGATGAGCGGCTACGGGGCCTACGTGTGGTCGTGTTTCGGTCTCACCGCCGTCGTGCTGGTGTTCATGGCGTGGTATGCGCGCTGCGAGCTCGCTGCGGAGATCGTGCGAACCAAGCGCCGCAATCAGATCGAGGAGCAGGATTGATGGCGCTCACGCCTCGTCGCCAACGCATGCTCTTGGTGGCGCTGATCGTGCTCGGCGTCGGCGCGGCGGTTTCGTTCGCGCTCACGGCGTTCCAAGAGAACTTGCTTTATTTCTATTCGCCGAGCGATGTGATGGCCGGTAAGGCACCGACGGACAAAGTCTTCCGTCTGGGCGGCATGGTGCCGGAGGGCAGCTTCAAGCGACCGCCCGGCAGCCTCGAAGCCACGTTCGTTCTCACCGATTACGCTCACAACGTCACGGTCAAGTACTCCGGCGTGTTGCCCGATTTGTTCCGCGAAGGGCAGGGCATCGTTGCCCGCGGACGGCTCGGTTCCGACGGCGTGTTCATTGCCGAAGAGGTGCTCGCCAAGCACGACGAGAACTACATGCCGCCCGACGTTGCCGAGGCGCTGCGCCAGCAAGGCGACAAGCGCGTCACCAAAGAGCTGCCGACGCAGTAAGGCTCCCTGATGAGCACCGAGTTCGGTCATTTCGCACTCATCCTCGCGTTCTGCCTGACGCTGCCGCAGGCGTTCTTCGGTCTCGCCGGTGCGCATTGGCGCTGCGAGCCTTGGGCAGCGCTGGCCAATCGTGCG
>Ga0207874_1000111_pt1 | contig 120415 bp, 94 predicted proteins | sample HigsolmetaAR201D_FD_184833 | JGI IMG/M metagenome (GOLD analysis project Ga0207874, IMG submission 184833) | Ionic liquid and high solid enriched microbial communities from the Joint BioEnergy Institute, USA - AR20-1-D (SPAdes) (version 2) ... | reverse complement strand
TCGTCCGTTGACATAGCCGTCCTCCTATGATGGGTTGTTCGCACTCTCATCGTAGAGGACGGTTCTGTTTTATGCAAGATCTGTCTCTAGAGTTATCTACCCGCCAACCTAGTAGCAACATTGGTTAGAAATGTGATCAAATTGCGTGTTTCGCAAATTGGTGTTTTTGGTATAGTGGATTCGTGCTTCCTCTTGTGCTGGCTATATTCCGCAATACCTCCTGTTATTTATGCCACCTGGCATATGCGATGGGTTTATTGGAAACGTATAATCGATAAACTATATTATGCGTTCATGGTAATAGTTGTGATGTTAAGTTGAGTTTGTGGTGTTTAATTGGTAAGATACTTGGTTTTATGGGTGTAAATGTTGTGTAATTCACCAAAGGAGTTGGATATCTGTCGATAAAGTAGTAAGGCATCGTTTGTAGACCTCTCCCTTCGTACTACAAAAGCTCTACTAGTCCATTTGTCTCGCCACGCGGCCTAACTGTCATAACCTTGTCTGTTAGATGTGTTGAAAGGAGTGTGGTTACTATGTCGTACCCTTATCCTTCCCTCGTTAGTCCCGTCCCTGTTGCGGAACCCTCTGTTGCCGAGCAGATCGAGCATAATACAATCGAATGGGCTAAGCATTACGGTCTGATCCACCGGAATGCAGATGTGCAGTTGTTGCTGAAACACCAGTATGGAACGTTAATCGCACGGGCATTTCCTCAAGCATCCCCCTCAGAGCTTCAGTTGGTTGCCGATTGGCATGCGTGGCGCGTCTTATTCGATGATCAGTGCGATAAATCGGGTTTGGGGCGTGCTCCGGCCTTGTTGGGTGCGTACCAAGAAAAAATATTAACAGTGTTTCATGGTGGCAGGGTGAGCGAATCATCGCCCCATTTTTGCGCACTGTACGATATTGCGCAACGGTTCCGTACGTATTCCAATCAGGCGTGGTACGAGCGCTTTTTACAACACGTCCATGCCTACTGTAGAGCGACGTTGTGGGAGGCGAATAATCGGGCATGGCTGCGCGTCCCCGATCTGCGCTCGTATACGATGATGCGCCCCTATACGAGCTTTATGTATGGCTACTTTACGTTGATCGAATATATTAACCACTTAGATCTGCCAGATAAGGTATATGAGCATCGGAAGCTGCAAAATGTGCTGAAATATGCCAATAACAGCATCTGTTGGACCAATGATTTAGTCTCGTTCCACAAAGAGCAGTCCCAGAGCGATGTGCATAACGTAGTGGCGGTGTTGTACCACACGCGGGAGTATCCACTGCCAAAGGCTCTGAAGCAGGCTACGGCGATGCAGAAAGCTGAGATTCAACGTTTCCAACAGGCGATCGAGCGTTTACCTTCCTTCGGCAGCGGTCTCGATATCGAGATCGAGCAGGTGATCCAGGGGTTGCAACACTGGATTCGTGCATACATCGATTGGTCGTTGGAGACGACGCGTTATCAGCCACGCGCTCAGCGCGAGAAGTCGATGGCCGATATGTTGACGAAGCTGGCTTCGTAAGGAGATAAAAGAAGTAGCCTAAAAAGAAAGAGGTACGTAAGAGTGAAGATGCGAGCAAGACCGCGCCGATGAGCGAACTCATCGGCGCGGTTGTATATTTTTTGGAATCAGTTGCTGTTGCGCTGATGCACACCAGCAGGTCGGATCGGTTCGCCAACACCGCCTTCACAGGGTTGGCCCGCTTCGGGCACGTTGGGGTTCTGGCGGTACCGCGCGAGAAAGATGGTCATGCGGTTGTCTTGTGCATCGTTGAGCGGCAGTTGCACCCCCCACGCCGTGATCATAATCGGTTCGGCTTGTTTGGTGTTCGGCGAGAGCAGAATGTAGCTGCGGTCGCGAACTGCCCGTTGTAACGCGGCGATCTCGCTGATCGCTAGGTTTGGGTGATAGGTGATCCAGACTGCGCCACGGGCCAGTGAGTGCACTGCCAGTGCTGGGTCGATTGGGTCGTTGTAGATGCCGCAGTTCTGCCATTCGGCGGCGTATAGCCCACCAGCTGGCGGCTCCTGCTCGTAGGTGATCGGCCCATCCGCCACGCCAGCGGTGAGGTTGGGGTAGGTGATGAGACCGGGTAATCGCGCTTGATTGGTGAGCGAGATGCCTGTCGCGATGGCGAGCACGAGCACAAGCGCCACGAGCAACCCTGCCGTGAGCATGCGGCGGTCGCTGCGCGGCTGCGTAGTCATATGGTGTGTTTGTTGATTCATGTGTATCCCATTGCCAGGGTGGCGAGAAGGGAACTCGTTGGTGAGTTCGCTGTGAGGCACGCCTGGGTGGGGGTATTGTACCGCATTCTGCGAGCGAGCGTGCCCGATCAGCCGTTGGGGAGGGCTACGCGGTTCTGTTGCCATTCGTGGGGGATGCCCTGCGCGCCAGTGGCGAGCGCCACGATCCCACCCACGATTGCGCAGTTTGCGGTCAACGCGCCTTGGGCGAAGGCGGTGTGCCAGAGCGCGCCGGAGTAGTCGTTGAGGTACGAGCCAGCGCACCAGATCGCGAAGGGCGCGATCTCCCGCGTGTCGTCGCTGCCTGTGTTGCCGAGCCACGCCGCGCCGAAGGGTGCGGGCATGCCGGGCGAGAGGGCGTTGGCGTGCTGCAGGCGCGTGCTGATACTGTTCTGCGGCAGGTATTCGAGCACCAGATCGATCAGCGTGACGAAATCGGGCGCTGCGCCTTGGCCGATCCGCCAGGCCCACGCAGCCGCGAGCGCGAGCGCGCTCAGAGCCGTACCCTCCTCGATGGTGTGCGCCTTGATGTGATTCCCGATCCCCGTGAAATCGTCGGCGAAGAAGGCACCGAGCAGCAGTGCTGTGGCGGCGGCTTCGCTGGGGCGCGCCGCGAGCAACGAGTGCGTGCGCAGCGTGCCGTGCTGCCGCAGATCGTCGAGGCATGCCACTGCGGAGGCGGTGATGGCGGTGGTGGCCCAGGGCGCAGCGGGCACGATGCGATCTTCGAGCAGGGTGCTGAGTTGTTCGCTCTGCGCGAGTTGCTGCCCGAAGGCATCGCCGATCGAGAGTCCTTGGAGCGCGAGTTGCGCCCGTTCTAGCTGTGTGTTATGCAGATTCATCAAATGCCATTGGTGATGGTGAGCGGCTGCACGCGCCGCTCACCGAATATCGATATCAGAGCGTTGCCTTGATGTCGCGAATGGCGTTCGCGAGGCGGTCGATATCTTCTTCCGTATTGTAGAAGCCAGTTGCCACACGGTTGAGCTGTGGCTCGGGGGTGTGGCGGATCAGGATATCCCGCGCGGCGAGTTGTTCGGTGAGCGCGGCTGGCGCGATGCCATCGAGCGAGAAGTGGATGAGGCCGCTGGGTGCTTGGTGAGACTGGTAGAGCCGTACGCCTTCGATCTGCGCCAGGGCGGCGTAGCAGTAGCGCCCAAGTTCGGCGATGCGAGTGTAGGCCCACTCCCAACCCACTTCGTTGGCGATCCACTCAAGGCTGGTGGTGAAGCCTTTGACGGTGGCGGGCGAGAGCGTGACCGCCTCGAAGCGGCGGGCACCGTCGGTCGGCTCAAACGGCACGTCGTTGTTGATCATGCGTCGCTTCAGGCTGAAGTACGCCATCCAGCTCTGCTTAATGCGCGGCAGCGCGTCGCGGTGTACGAAGAGCGCGCCTGTGCCATCGGGGCCGCAGAGCCACTTCTGCCCGGAGCATGCGTAAACATCGACACCTAGTTCGTAGACTGGCGAAGGCACCATACCGCACGATTGGGCGGCGTCGCAGATCACGAGCGCACCAGCCTCATGGGCGAGGTCGGAGATCTCGCGCATGGGCAGCACCGCGCCTGTGGCCCACGAAACGTGCGACAGGACGACCGCCTTGGTCTTGGGCGAAAGCAGGCGCTTCAGCTCGGCGATCGGATCACAGCCGTTCAAGCCGATGTCGGTGTAGTGGACGGTGGCTCCGTAGCGCTCTTTGAGCAGGGCAACGGGGTTTAGGCCGCCTTCGTGCTCGCTGCTGGCGGTGATCACCTCATCACCGGGCTGCCAATCGATGCCCATCAGCGCGATGTTCATGCCCTCGGTGGTGTTGTGGGTGAGCGCTACCTCATCGGTGCTGCATTGCAGCAGGTTGGCAACGGCCTTACGGGCTTGCTCGCGTCCCTCCATAATGCGCTGGAAGGCTGGCATACCGATGCGGCCTTCTTCCAATTCGAGCCGAAAGTACTCGGTGATGGCGTCGTAGCTGCGCTTGGGGAGCGGCCCGTTGGTGCCAATATTCAGGTAGGTCCAGCGTTGGACGGCGGGGAGCTCGGCTCGAATAGCGGCAATTTTAGCCGTATCGTTTGAAGTTGTCATAACGTTACCGTTCTTCCTTGCTCATTCCTCTTGTGGCTTGAGGTGGTGGCCTTGTGGTTTGTGTCGCTCTATTGTAGCACTGCTTTGAAGTTCGTTAGGCGCTTGTACCGGCTCTGCGCTAGGTTGGATGTGGCATCAATTGGAAAGGTAGAGTATCGAGTATAATTGCCTTGCAGTTGGCCTAAGCCGAATAGCGGAGGTAAAGATGCAACACACTGTGTACTTGATCAGTGATATTCATCTTGGACCGGGCCGCGATGCTGGAACTGGCCAGTGGAACGCGCTTGAGGATTTCCAGAACGACGAGGCGTTGTGCGCTTTTCTGGATCATATCGGCGCGAGCCCTACGCCAGTGGAGTTGGTGATTGCAGGGGATTTTATCGACTATCCGCAGATCCTGCCGGACCTAGCTCACACGTCGCCCTCCAATGATCTTGGAACGACCCAGGCGGAGTCGGTTGAGCGGACACTGGTGGTATTGGGCTTGCGCCCTGAGATCGCGAGCGGCCACCCGCAGGTGTTCACGCATTTGCGACGTTTTATGGAGAACGGCCACTCGATCACGATTATTGTGGGGAACCATGATATCGATCTGTTGTGGTCCGAGGTGTGGCGCCTGATCTTCGATGCGATTTATCCACCCGGCGCACCTGGCCAATTGCGACGCGAGGCGTTCAGTTACACGATCGGCTCGGCGGATTTTGGCCGTGTGTACATCGAACATGGCCACGAGCACGATATCCAGAACAGTTTCGGCGATCAGATGCGCGAGCCGTTTGGGGCCGATCGGCAGGGCGTGCAGCGCCTGAAACGCTGCTTCGGCACGCTGTTTGTGGATCGTGTGTACAATCAGCTTGAGCGCGAGCGTTGGTTTATCGATAATGTGAAGCCGATCTCACGGGTGGTTAAGCTTGGTTTGGCGAACGACTTCCGCTTCACGGCGAGCGCATTGGCGCTGATCGCGCGCTTCCTGCTGACGAGCGGCGCTTCGCTGCATGTGATCACTGGCGGGGTGCTGAGCGCGGAGGAGCGCAACGCCGAGACGGTGGTCGAGACGCTCGAAGATGAGGCGTTGCGCCAGGAGCTTGAGCGGCGCTTGATGGACCCCGAGTTCCGGGCGGCGTTCGAGCAGGCCGTACAAATGCAGTTCGAGGTGCAGGATTGGCAGGCGGTGAGTCAAGGTGGTGGCGATCAACCTACGCTCGATTCGATCACGCAGGAGGTGACTGCTGAGCCGCCGATGCTTGACCCAGACGGTGCCGTGTTGGGCGGTGGCGTGCTGGGTGGCGAGGCCGAGGATGCGTTTCGCGCGGCGGCACGGGCGGTGCTTGAGGCCGACCCCCGCATTGAGATTGTGGTGATGGGCCATACGCATCAGCCGATCGATGGCCTGATCAAGCCGATCTATTTGTCTGGGCAGCGAACCGGCTACTACTACAACAGCGGCACGTGGACCTGGCATTTGCGCGATCGGCCTGAGCCGTATTCCTGGCAGGATCTGGCTGATCCAGCGAATTATACATCGTCGTTTACGTATTTGCGCTTCGACCCTGATGCCGATGGCGCATATCAGTGTATGTTGCGGAATTGGAGTGCTGATTGGGACGGACCGAATCGCTAGAGTCGCGTGCACATTGGTTAGCTGAACTTCGGGCGGCTCTGACCAGTTTGACCACGGCGCTGTTTGATTGGCGGCCTTGGGCCCTGATGATCGGCTGCGTAGCTCTCCTGTTGGTGTGTACTCAGGTGCCGCAGCAGTATACCTTTGAGATCGGGCGGATTGTCGGTACGGGCAGCGATCTGCCGTTTATGCGCGGATTCCACCCACACGAGCGCAGCGCCGAGGGTGTGGGGTACCGTTGGTCGAAGGCGGAGGAGGCCAGTATCGAGTTGCCCGGCCTGGGCCGCCGTGGCGTGATCGTCTATTTCGATGTGATCTCGCACCGTGCGCAGTGGGATCTGGGCGAGCCGACGCTGTTGACGCTGCGTTCAGGCGATCTGGAGGCGTTCACGTTCCCGCTGCGTTTGGAGGGATCGAGCTACCAAGTGTATCTGCCGCCCGAAGCGTTGCCCGATGGTGTGCTGCGGCTTGAGGTACGCACTCCTGTTTGGCAGAAGGAAGGCGATAGCCGCGACGAACTCGGCGTGGCGATCGGCGGGCATGTGCGCGTGAGGACGGTGGCGAGCGGCGGGTTTGTGTGGCCCGACCGCGCGTTGCTGTTTGGCTTGCCGATCGCGGTCGGCTTGCTGTGGTGTTCGCTGATTGTGTTGCGCTTCCCGCGCCGCGATGCGCTGCTGATGCTGTTGCCTGTGGCGATCGTCGCGCCGTTGCTGGTGTTGTACGATGCGCCCCGTTTGGGCTTCGGCAGCACGTGGATGGTGCAGTTCGGCTTGATTAGTGTGGCCTCGGCGCTGGTGAGCGTGTGGCTGATCCCGTCGGTGTTGGATCGTTTGGGCGCCCCCGCTAGCTCGTCGGTGTTGCGCTGGCTGGGCCTGCTGGTGGCGATGAGTTTCGCGCTGAAGTACGGCGGGCGCTTGTACCCCGACGCGATGCCGGGCGACTTGCAGTTGCACGTGAATCGCTACACGGGCACGATCACGGGGCAGGTCTACATTCCGGCGCAGCACCGTGGTTTGCCGTTCCCCTTCCCGACCGGGCCGTATCTGCTGTTGGCGCCGTTCACGCTGTTGGGGATCGATATTCGCACGTTGTTGCCGATCTCGGCGGGCCTGTTCGAGGCGACCACAGTGTTGCTGCTGTATGTGCTGGGCGTGCGGGTGCTGCGCAGCCAGAAGATCGGCTTGCTGATGGGAGCGATCTACGCGGTGACATCGGCAGGCTTTATGACCTCGTGGTTCGCGTTCGAGACGCAGATCGTCGCGCAGTGGTTCTCGATTGTGCTGTTTGTGCTGCTGGCGGTCACGTGGCCACGGTTCGATTGGCGCGTGTGGGCCGCCACCTTGCTGTTGCTCTCGCAGGTGTTCTTGGGCCATATCGGGCTGTTTATCAATGTGGGCATATTGGGCGTGTTGGCGGTGCCGCTGTTGTGGTGGCGCGCCCGCTCGGATGCCGAGCGCCGTGCGGCGTTGCGCCTGCTGACGGTGGGTGTGGTGGCGTCGCTGTTCGCGTTTCTGTTCTTCTACAGCGCGTTTATGGGCATGATCATCGAGCAGGTGACGGGTGTAGCGCAGAGCGGCTTGGTCGAGGTGACGGGTCGCGCGCCGATCCCCCGCGAGACGACGCTGTGGGTGACATGGGAGGGCGGCTTGATTACGCACTACGGCTTCTTCCCGGTGCTGTTGATGGTGCCTGGGCTGGTGCTGTTGTGGGTGGGCCGCGATTCGGTGCCGGTGGCGCAGCGCACGTTGCTCTCGATCCTGCTGGTGCTGACGCTGTTGGTGAGCGCGTGGCAAGCGGTGTTGCCGTTGTTTACCTTGTCGTCGATCACCACGCGCTGGTTGATGTTCTCGGGCTGGGCGATTGTGCTGGGCGGCGCGGTCGGCGCGCTGAAGCTGTGGCGGCGCGGTTGGGCCGCCCGTGTTGTGAGCGTCGGGATGTCGCTGTACGTCGGCTGGCTGACGCTGACGCTGTTTTTGACGGCGATGGCGTTGCGCAAGCCGCCGATCGAGCCGTTCTAGGCGCTCTGCTGACGGCGTTGCCAGTAGAAGAACGTTGCCAGGCCGAGCAGCAGGAGCACGACGATCCCTCCCATCATCAGCAGGATAGGCGAATCGGTGTTGATGATCGGCGGTTCGGCGAGGTCGCTGGTCGGCGTCACGAGGGCGTTCAGTTGGCTGATGTCGTTCTGGGCATCGGCGAGCGATTTGGTGAGGCTACACAGCGTGACGTTGAGTGGCTGTTCGCCATGCGTGTAGACGAGGTACTCCTCGCCGATGGTGAACTCGTAGCCGCAACTGGCTGAGTTCGGGCTGGATTGCACGGTGATGGTGCGGTTGGTCGGGCCCTTCCACACCCTTGCAACTTCGAAGCTGATGCGGGTGTTGGGGGGTGTTCGCCAGAAGGCGAAGCTCTGACCGATGTCGGTGACACGGCCTTCGAAGACGGCGCTGGCTTTGTGGAACTCTCTGTCGACGGGGTCGGGCGGGATGCACGAGCAGGCGATGCTGTGGGGAGCTTGGTAGAGCCATATGCCGAGCAGCCCAATGAGCACGATCAGCAGCCATTGTTTGCGTTGCATACTATGCCTCCTTTGATGTTCTCGCTGTATGAGTAACGTTGGATGCTGCGCTGTGGTTCCTTGTGTTCGCGCGCGTTTTGGCGCGCAGCGCCACCCTGTCCGAGCGCGCAAACGTTGTACACGACGGAGGTTGGTACGTAGCGACGGGCGTTGAGGTTGACGACGCGCCCTTCTTCCACACCAAGAGTGCTTGGCGGATGGTACGGCGATGGAGGAATCTGGACATTGCTACCTTGAACGACTATAATAGCGCAGATTAGCTATTCTCTCGTTTCGCTCGGTTTTGCCTATTACACATTAGGAATAAGGATCGTACTTTATGTATCGCACCCATACCTGCGGCGAATTGCGACCTGAACACGCCGGCCAGGAGACGGTGCTGGCTGGCTGGGTTCATCGTCGTCGCGACCATGGCCCTCTGATTTTTATTGATCTTCGTGATCGCTACGGCCTAACTCAGGTAGTGTTCGATGCCAACACCGCGCCAGAGGCGCACGCGATTGCCAGCCAGGCTCGTCCCGAATATGTTATTCAAGTGCGCGGTTTGGTTGGGAAGCGCCCTGAAGAAGCTGTGAATCCCGATATCGCCACTGGCGCTATCGAGGTGCGCGCGGTTGTCGCGTCTGTGCTGAATAGTGCCAAGACGACGCCTATATACATCAGCAAGGAAGGCGGCGAGGAGGAAGCGCTGCGCTTGAAGTATCGCTACCTCGATCTGCGACGCGAGCGGATGCAGCGGAATATCATCCTGCGCCATCGCGTGGTGAAGTTCATTCGCGATTTCTTGGAGCGCGAGCATTTTTTGGAGATCGAGACGCCGATCCTGATGAAATCGACGCCGGAGGGCGCTCGCGACTATCTGGTGCCGAGCCGTCTGCACCCTGGCGAGTTCTACGCGTTGCCGCAGTCGCCTCAGCAGTTGAAGCAGTTGCTGATGGTGGCGGGCTTCGATAAGTATTTCCAGATCGCTCGCTGTTTCCGCGATGAGGACCAGCGCGCTGATCGCCAACCTGAGTTTACTCAGTTGGATATGGAGATGAGTTTCGTTGACCGCGAGGATGTGCTGAATCTGATCGAGCGCCTGTTCACCGAGTTGGTGCATGAGGTGACGCCGCACAAGCGCCTGCTGACGCCGTTCCCCCGTCTGACGTACGCCGAGGCGATCGAGCGGTTTGGCTCCGATAAGCCCGACCTGCGCTACGGGATGGAGTTGGTGAATATCGGCGATCTGTTGGCGGACTCGCAATTTGCGGTGTTCCGCGAGGCGCTCGATAAGGGCGGCCAGGTCAAGGGTATTCGTGTGCCCGGTGTGGCTTCGTACTCGCGCAAACAGCTCGATGAGGTGGTGGATCTGGCCAAGCAGGCTGGCGCCCGTGGTCTGCTGTGGGCGGCGTTGCAGGGCGGCACTTCCCCCGATCAGGTGCGCTCCAGCTTCGGCAAGCAGGTCACGCCAGAGGAGATGTCGGCGATCATCGAGCGGATGGAGGGCGAGCCAGGCGACCTGTTGCTGATCGTGGCCGATACGCCGAAGGTTGTGGCGACGGTGTTGGATCGGCTGCGGCGCGAGTTCGCGGCGCGGCTCAATCTGGCCGATCCCGATCTGCTGGCCTGGGGCTGGGTGCTCGACTTCCCGCTGCTGGAGTGGAACGAGGAAGAGCAGCGTTGGGATGCAGTGCATCACCCCTTCACCGCGCCGATGGACGAAGATTTGCCGCTGATGGACACCAACCCAGGTGCGGTGCGCGCCAAGGCGTACGACTTGATCCTGAATGGCTACGAGGCGGGCGGTGGCTCGATCCGTATCCATCAGCGCGATGTGCAGCAGAAGTTGTTCGATCTGTTGGGCATTAGCCGCGAGGTGGCGCAGCAGCAGTTCGGCCATATGCTTGAGGCGTTCGAGTACGGTGCGCCGCCGCACGGTGGTATCGCGCCCGGCATCGACCGCATTGTGATGCTGTTGGCGAACGAGAGCACCATCAGCGAGGTGATGGCGTTCCCCAAGACGCAGCAGGCTGTCGATCTGATGACGAGTGCGCCTTCGCCGGTGGACGAGCGTCAGTTGCGCGATCTGCACATTCGCTTGGCCACAGAGGCTTCTTCGAAGTAGGAACTGATGCGCTAGGTGGCTTCGTGGTCGCCTAGCGCTTATTTTTACGTATGGCACAACAAGCACAACAATCTCAGCATCGTCTGCGGCCCGAGTTGAGCGCCTGGTTTATGCTGATCGGTTTTTTCCTGGTCTTTTGTTTGATAGTGGCGATCAGCAGTTATGGCGGATGGCGTTATTTCAACGATGCGATGCTCTCGATTGATGCAATGCCGAACGGCGGCATTGTGCGTGTTCATACCAACGCTGGCGTGGTGTATCAGCCGAAGGGTCGCACAGATTTAATCACGCCGCGCGAGTTGTGCGCCGATAGCCCCCGTGGTGTCACCGATATCTGCTTTAAGCTCGATGAGGGGTTGCGTATTCGCACCGTGCCGGAGGCGGGGTACGGCCCAGTCGCCTCGTTAGTGCTGCCCGATGCCACGCAGATCGATCTGCGGGCGCATCCCTCGGGCACCGATATCACGCTGCTCAAGTATCAGGTGACGCGCTGGAACGACCGACGCCAGGAGGTAGTATTCCGGCAGGATGCTGGCTACGCACGCTACGATCTGCAAGCTAACCAGCCGTACGATGAAGTGTTGTACACGGTGCAGATCGCCAAAGACGTGCAAGTGGAGTTGCAGCCGGGCGGCAGTTACAGCATCAATATCCCCCACCCGGATGACGATCATCCAGTGCTGACGGTTGATAAACAGGTGTTGCGGGCCGAGGTGGCGGTGCGGAGCGGCCAGGCGAAGATTATTGGGCCAACCCAGAATACGGTGATCAGCGCGGACCAGTTGGTGCAGGTGGGTGAGGAGGGCTTGCTGAGCGCGCCTCTGCCCGCCCGTTGGGAGCTGATTCGCGATGGAAACTTCTCTCAACATACGGCGGAAGAATACAACAAGGGCACCGATACCTGGTCGGTGATCTCGACCACGCGACCTCCGGCTGGCGAGCAGCGCGGTATCTTCACGGTGATTAACAGTTGCCACCCCAGCACGCCCGATCTGTGCCCGCTGCCCGGCGAGCGCACGACGATCGGCCAGTTCCGGCGCGAGGGCGGTTCGCGGGCGCAGTACATCACCGGTATCTCGCAGTTGCTCGATCTCGATGTCTCGGAGTACCGCACGTTGCTGTTTAGCGCGTGGACCCGTGTGTTGGCGCAGACGGTCGAGGGCGCGGGCATCGACGGCACCGAGTGCCCGATGATGATTATGATCGAGTATCGCAACACCAGCCCTTCCGACGAGCTCGCGTGGTCGCGCACGTGCGTCTACACGGGTGCCGAGGCGCCTGTGAAGCAGGATTACATTCGCTATGTGCGTATCGAGCGTTTCGAGTGGGAGCATTTGCAGCTTGATCTGCGCGAGTTGCCCGAGTTGAAGACCGCCCGTTATATCCGCCAGATTATCATCGAGACGCGCGGCCACGATTACCTGACCGAGATCACCGATTTGTCGCTGATCGGGCGGGAGCGTTAGCGACGGAGTGCCTTGCAATGCTGTATAGCGGTGTGGATCTGATCGAGATTGCGCGGATCGAGCAGGCGATTGCCCGTTGGGGCGATCGTTTTTTGCGGCGTGTCTACACACCCGCCGAGCTGGCCGCCTATCGCACACGGGTGGCTTCCCTAGCGGTGCGTTGGGCCGCTAAGGAAGCAACCGCCAAGGCGTTGGGTGTGGGTCTGCGCGGCTTGGGCGCGGGGCAGAGTGGGGCTGTGAGTTGGCTGGATATCGAGGTGTTGAGCGATTCGACGGGTCGCCCGACCCTGACGCTTACGGGTGGCGCGTACGAGACGTTTCAGCAGCAGGGCTTGTACGACATCACCCTGAGCTTATCGCATACCCGTGAGTATGCGATCGCTCAGGTGGTCGCGCTCGGCTCGTAAGCGCTCAATCCAGGATGATCTCGCCTCGCATCACGGTCACGCTTGCGCCGCTAACCTCCACTCGGGTCACGATCCCACCCTCTTTACGGGCCAACAGGTGAATAGTGCTGGGCCGCCCCATATCGACGCCCTGCTCGATGGTGAGCGCGAGTTCGGCATCTTGTGCGGGCAGCAGCGATGCCCGTAGGGCTGCCAACGCCGCCGATGCGCTGCCGGTGGCCGGGTCTTCGAGGAGGCCGTCGAGCGGCGCGAACATGCGGGCACTGATCTGCTCGGGTGCGCCCGGCGTGGGCACGTACAGGAAGACTGAGAAGGTGGTGCCCTCCAGTTTCAGGCGTTCGTTTGTTTCGGCGAAGCGTTCGAGGTTGGGGCGCGATTTGGCGAGTGCGGCGCGACTCGCGAGCTGTGTGATCACGAATTGCAGGCCGACCGAGGCCACCAGCGGTGGGTGTTCGCTGCTTACGATGTCGCTGGGCGAGAGCGAGACGCAGGCCGCGATCAGTTCGGGGTCCACCTGCGGCCCACGCTCCAAAGTACGCGGTGCTGTGATGGTGGCGCGCTCAACGTGGTTGCCACGCCGTTGCAAGCTCACCTCGACCAATCCGGCGCGCTCCTCGAAGGTCAACGTGTCGCCGAGCGTGCGCCCGAACAGCGTGCCGAGCTGGCCCAAGACGTATGCGGTGCCCACATTGGGGTGCCCGGCGAACTCTAGCTCGTTCACGGGCGTGAAGATGCGCACTTGGGCGGTGTGCTGCGGGTCGGCGGGCGGCAGCACGAAGGTCGTCTCCGAGAAGCCAAACTCGGCGGCGATGCGCTGCATCTGCTCGTCGCTGAGGCCGCGCGCATCGGTGATGACCGCGAGCGGGTTGCCGCCAAACTGTGTCGTCGTAAAGACATCGACCACGTGATATGCGAATGTGCTCATAGCTACCTCATCACTTTGGGCACGCCAACACGAGCGGCATGCTCTGGTAGTATTGTAGTGCGCAGAACGCTGCGGGCAAACGGACAATCGCATCGATTTCAACGAAACAATCGCTTAGGGGGAATCCCCTAGCTGAAACGCTTGTCAGTAGCACGCTGATCCGCTATAACGATAGTATGAATGTGGCACGAGTTGTTCTTGCAGACGATCACGCTGTGGTGCGGGCGGGCATCGCCAATGCGCTACGCGAGTTGTCGAATATTGAGATCACGGCTGAGCTCAGTGATGGCGGCGCGCTGCTCTCAACGCTTGAGCAGTTGCAGCCCGATCTGCTGGTCACCGATGTGACCATGCCTAATTTCGAGCCGATCAGCGACATCCGTCAGATCCGCGCGCGTTTTCCACAGCTCAAAATCCTGGTGGTGAGCGCCTACGACGATGATGTCTATGTGCAGGGCATGTTGGGTGTGGGCGTGAATGGCTACCACCTCAAGGATCAGCCGTTGGGCGATCTGCGCTTGGCTGTGCAGCGCGTCTTGGCGGGCGAGCGTTGGGTGTGCAGCCCGTTGGTCGAGAAGCTGGTGCGGGCGCGCGAGACGGTGCACACGATCACTCCACTCACATCGCGCCAGCACGATCTGCTGCGCTGCTTGCAAGAAGGGCTCGATAATCAGGCCATCGCTCGGCAGACGGGCCTGAGCGTCAAGACGGTCGAGAACCACCTGACGCGGCTCTATCGGCAGATCAACGTGCAGAGCCGCCTCGAAGCCGTCACCTACCTTGCGCAGCACCCGGGCCTGCTGAACCCCGGCATTACGCAGTCGAGCTTCTCCTCGGCGCCTGTCGCCGAGACGTTGCAGGAGCGCATTCTGATCGTCGATGACAATATGCGCTACCGTAGCCAGATGCGCCGCATGATCAGCAAAAGCTTCCCCACCCTCAGCGTGAACGAGGCGCAGGACATCGCCAGTGCGCTTCGTCAGGTCGATGCCTCTCCCCCACAGCTTGCGTTCGTCGATGTTGTGTTGGGCGATGAAAGTGGCATCGAATGTACGCGTCTGCTCAAACGACGCTCTCCAACCACCAGAGTGGTGCTGATCAGCGCGTATCCAGATCGTGAATTCCATCGGCAGGGAATAGATGCCGGAGCCGTGGCGTTGCTTGATAAAAAAGACCTGAACGCTGCCGCTTTGCGGGAATTAATTAACGATCTAATGGTTTGATCGCAAAATACCCTATTCTTGTAATTGATAACTCATAATCTCACATTAGGGGTTTTCCCCTATTCGAGATTGGGGGATATCCTCTACTTTTTTAGGGGGAATAGGGGTTGCCGTATACCCCCCTATCTTTTACACTACACCTAACCCACAAGCGAGCAGTTAGATATCGTATTTGCACCATTTTGTGCCATTCTTCTGCAGAGTAGTTCCTGACCAAGGCGTCTTCTGCGTTGTCGTGGTGAAAGGAGGTTTCTTCTCAGGCCTACTCACACCAGGTATCGTTGTTTGCGTGTAAAGTTGCGGATGTACGCACGAGTATTCCATAGGAGGAATGAACGATGCATCACGGACGATTCCATCGGATGACAGCGCTGTTGGTTGCGTTGTTTGTGTTCGCAGGCTTACTGGCCGCATGTGGTACTTCATCTACAGGCTCTACTGCTCCCACTGCTGCTCCCGCAAATCAAGAAGCTCCTGCCTCGGCCTCGTTGGCCGTCGGCATTGTGTTGCCGACCAAGGACGAGACCCGCTGGACGCAGGACGAGGCGCGCTTCAAGGAAGCTCTCGACAAGGCAGGCTACCAGGTTGAGATCCTCTTCAGCGAGAAGGACTCGGCCAAGGAGAAGGCTAACGTCGAGTCGCTGCTGACCAAGGGCATCAAAGTCCTGATCATCACCCCGGTCGATGGTACTGCTGCTGCTTCGACGGCGGCTGCTGCCCGTGCGGCTGGTGTGAAGGTTATCTCCTACGACCGCCTGATCCGCGACACCGACGCTGTTGACTACTACGTGACCTTCGACAGCATCGCTGTGGGCGCGCAGCAGGCTCAGTACCTGGTCGATAAGGCTGGTGACACCAAGGGCAACCCGCTCTACATCTACGCGGGTGCCGCCTCCGACAACAACGCCTTCATCTTCTTCGAGGGCGCGTGGGGCGTGTTGCAGCCGAAGATCGCCGATGGCACCTTCGTGATCAAGAACTCCAGCGAGGCGATCGCCCTGCAGGATAAGCCCACCCTCACCCGCGACGAGCAGGCCAAGATCATCGCTCAGATCACCACCGATTGGGCGCCTGCTACCGCCAAGAGCTTGGCCGAGGCCAACCTGACCAACGCGAGCGCCGCCGATAAGGGCAACGTGTTCATCCTCGCCCCGAACGACGACACCGCCCGCGCGATCGGTGACACCTTCGCCGCCGATAAGGACGTGACCAGCTTCGTGATCACCGGCCAGGACGCCGCTCCGGCTTCTGTGCAGTACATCATCGACGGCAAGCAGTCGATGACGGTGTTCAAGGACGTCCGCACCCTGGTTGCCGACGCAATCGCTGCCGCTGTGGCGCTGCTCGACAACAAGACCCCGGATGCCAAAGGCTCGTACAACAACGGTAAGATCGATGTGCCGGCCATCCAGTCGCCAGTAATCTCGGTCGATCAAGCCAATGTTAAGGCCGCTCTGTTCGACTCGGGTTACTACAATCCCAGCGACTACCAGAACCTCAAGTAATTCTATTTGACGGTTGGAAGATGTACAATGAGCGGGCGATACCAGTCTCCCTGGTATCGTCTGCTCGTATCCCGGTAGCCGACAGAAGTGCTGGAGGCAGCATCAATGGTTGATCAACCGATCCTCGAAATGCGCAACATCACCAAGGAATTTCCTGGCGTGAAGGCGCTGAGCAACGTTAGCTTTCGAGTGGCAAAGGGCGAGATCCACTGCTTGGTGGGTGAGAACGGCGCAGGGAAATCGACGCTGATGAAAGTGCTCAGCGGCGTCTACCCGCACGGCAGCTACGAGGGCGATATCCTGTTCGAAGGCGAGGTGCAGCAGTTTCGCTCCATCCGCGACAGCGAGAACGCAGGTATCGCAATCATCTACCAAGAGTTGGCGCTCGTGCCTGAAATGACGGTCTACGAAAATATCTTTTTAGGGAATGAGATACGCGACGGTGTACGGGTTAACTGGAACGAGACGATCAAGCGCGCCACCGAAATGCTCAACGTGGTACGCCTCAACATTAACCCCTCCACTAAGGTGAAGGATCTCGGCGTTGGCAAGCAGCAGTTGGTCGAAATCGCCAAAGCGCTCAGCCGGAACGTCAAGCTGCTGATCCTCGATGAGCCAACCGCCGCCCTGAACGAGGACGATAGCGCCAACTTGCTCGATCTGTTGCGCGGTTTGCGGGACCAAGGCGTCACTTGTATTATGATCTCGCACAAGCTCAAAGAAGTGATCGCTATCGCCGATACGGTCACGGTGCTGCGCGATGGTCATAGCGTCTGTACGCTCGATGCCCACAAAGGCGAGGTGAGCGAACCGGTGCTGATCAAGCACATGGTTGGTCGCGAGATCAACAATATCTACCCCAAGCGCGCGTCTCACGAGTTCGGCGAAACGGTGCTTGAAGTGCGCAATTGGAGCGCCTACAGCCCTTCTCTTGGCCGCCAAGTGCTGCGAGATATCAACTTTTATGTGCGGCGCGGTGAGATTGTGGGATTTGCTGGCCTAATGGGTTCGGGGCGCACCGAACTCGCGCTCAGCATCTTTGGGAATGTGCCTGGCTATCGTATCGAGGGTGAGCTGATTCTGAATGGCGAATCACGGCGCTTCCGCCGTCCTGAACAGGCGATTCGTGCAGGTATCGCGTATGTTACCGAGGATCGCAAGGGCAACGGCCTGATCCTCATTCAAGATGTGAAGAGCAACATCACCCTCGCCAACCTGCAAGCGATCTCCTCAGAGTACGGCGTGATCAAAGAGACCGCCGAAATCAGCGTCGCGACCGAATATCGCAGTAGCCTCAATATCAAGACCCCCACGATCGAGCAGCGGGTCGGCAACCTGAGCGGTGGTAATCAACAGAAGGTCTGTTTAGGCAAATGGCTCTTTGTGAAGCCCAATTTGCTGATTTTGGACGAGCCAACGCGCGGTATCGATGTTGGCGCAAAATACGAGATCTATACGTTGATGAACCAATTGGTTGAGCAGGGGATGAGTATCATGATGATCTCATCGGAGTTGCCCGAAATCTTGGGCATGAGCGATCGTGTGTATATCGTATCGGGTGGACGGATTACGGGTGAGCTCGCAGGCGCCGAGGCCACACAAGAGACTATTATGCACCTCGCGACAAATTAGTCGCCAAGGAGGACAAGCATGGCTGCCCAACCTATGCAGGAAAGCGTTAGAATGCCGTCGTTCTTGTACAACCTGCAACGAGTGTTGCGTGATAATATGCGCGATTATGGCATGTTCATTGCCCTATTCGTGATCATGTACTATTTCAACCTCAGGACCGATGGTGTGTTCCTTTCGCCACGCAACGTCACTAACTTGTTCAACCAAACTGGTTATATCGCTGTGCTGGCTGTTGGTATGACGTTGGTGATTGTGATCCGGCATATCGATCTTTCGGTCGGTTTCTTGGCTGGATTCTTGGGCGCAGTGTCGGCGATCGCCTTGAGCTTCTGGGGGCTTCCAGTCTATGTGGTAATCCCGATGGTGTTGCTGTTGGGCACACTGGCTGGCCTGCTCACCGCGTTGCCCGTCGCTCAGCTCGGCATCCCGTCGTTCGTCTCCTCGTTGGCGGGCTGGCTGATCTATCGCGGCTTCCTTCAGCAATCCACTGAGGGTACCGGAACGATCATCATCTCTGACGAAGCCTTTAATGCGATCGGCAATGGCTTTATCCCCGATCTTCCCATCGGTCCAATTATCGAGGGCTACCATACGCTGACGCTGCTGTTGGGTGCCTTGGCGATCCTGTGGTTTATCATTAGCTCGATTCGCACTCGCCGAGAGCAGCTCTCCTACAATTTCGAAGTGATCCCGACCTACCTGTTTGTGCTCAAACTGATCTTTATCTCGTTGCTGGTTGGCGCGGTCACAACCATTATGGCTGGTTACCAAGGTATGCCGTGGACCGTGTTGATCGTGATCATTGTGGTGGGTGTGTATCACTTCGTCACGACCCAAACGGTGCTTGGTCGCCACATCTATGCGGTCGGTGGCAACCCCGAGGCCGCCGAGTTGAGCGGTATCAGCGTGAAGCGCATCATCTACGTGGTGTTCGGCTCGATGGGCATGCTCTCGGCGCTGTCGGGCATTCTGTTCGCTTCGCGTCTCACCTCCGCTTCGACCACGGCTGGCGCACTGTTCGAGCTTGACGCGATCGCAGCGGCCTATGTGGGTGGCGTCTCGGCGGCGGGTGGCGTTGGTCGCGTGACAGGCTCGATCATCGGCGCGCTTGTGATGACCTCACTGATCAACGGTATGAACCTGATGGGTGTTGGCATCTCGTACCAGTACATTGTGCGTGGCGCTGTGCTGGCTCTCGCTGTGATCTTCGATGTGATGGCTCGTCGCGCAAGCCGCTAAACAAGTGGCAATAGTACTATTGTGATTAGAAAAAAATCCTATGCTATGATGGCAGGAGGCGAATGCGATCGGCTGCCTTGAGCATTGAGCGATGTGCCCGCCTCTTGCTGATACAACCTCATCCACTCACGTGACGCTTCATGATCCAACGACGGAGCATTCAATGGAGAAGGTCGCCACAAACTGGTCTACGACAAACCCGGCGGTGTTGCTGAGAATGCTTCGACAGAGCTGGGGCTCGCTGGTGCGGCGGCAGGAGTTGATCGTCGCTCTGCTGCTGTTGCTGGCTGGTATGGGGCTGGGTTTTGGCACCGACACTTTCATTACCAGCACCAACCTGCTGAACGTCAGCATCTACGTCTCCTGGTTCGCGATAGCCGCATTCGGCGTAGGTCTCGCCATCATTGTTGGCGGCATCGACCTCTCGGTCGCCTCGGTGATGGCCTTAGCAGGCATTCTGTGCGCGCTTGCGCTGCATTGGGGCTGGCCGCTCTGGGCGGCGATTGGCTTGGGTCTGTTAAGCGGCGGCTTGGTTGGCAGCCTCAACGGTATACTCGTGAGCCAATTTCAGCTCCCGCCCTTTATCGTCACCTTCGGCACAATGGGCCTCGCGCGCGGCATCACGCTCAGCCTCACCAGCGGCGCTCCAGTGCGCGATCTGCCGCAACCCTTCCTCGAACTCGGCCAAGGCAGTTTATGGCTCGGCCCGCTGGAAGTGCCGTTGCCTTTACTCTGGATGCTGATATTGGCGGCCTTGCTCAGCCTGATGCTGCACCGCACTGTGCTTGGTCGCTATATCTACATCCTGGGTAGCGACGAACCTGCACTGCTGGCCGTCGGCATTCCCACCGGGAGGCTGAAACTGCTGGCCTACATGCTCAGCGATACCCTGGCCGCCTGCAGCGGCATTGTGATGACCGCCAAGCTCGGTGTGGCAGCGCCAATGGCCGCGAACGGCTACGAACTCGACATCATCGCCGCCGCCGTGATCGGTGGTGCGAGCTTATTCGGCGGCGAGGGCACCATCATTGGCATTGTGTTGGGCACCATCTTGATGCAGGTGGTTCGCAACGGCCTGGTCTTGCTTGGTTTCTCAACATCCTGGCAGTGGCTGGCGATCGGCGCCATGATCCTCGTCGTTATTCTGCTCGACTTCTGGCGGCGGCGGCGAGTGTAGGTGCAACATGCCCGCGTTTCGTTCGATGTTCCTCAAACAATGCTATCTGCTGTTGATCGTCGTGCTGGTGCTCACCGCCTGTGGCGCACCGGAGGGCTCCACCGCACGGCGTAAACTCACGATCGCTTGGGTGAGTAAATCGCTCGGCAACCCCGTCTTCGATCTCGGGCAGCGCGGCGCAATGCAGAAGGCCCGTGAACTAAGCGAGAATGGCCCCATCGATATCGAACTGATCATGGTTGGGCCTGTCTCCGCCGATGCCGTCGAGCAAGCGCGCATTATGGACGACCTAATCGCTCGGCATGTCGATGGAATCGCCGTTTCCTGCAACGATCCCGACACTTGCGCCGCTCCGATCGATCGGGCGGTGGACGCTGGCATCGCCGTGATGACGTGGGATTCGGATTCGCCCAATAGCAAGCGCTTCTCGTTCCTCAGCATCGACAACTACGTCAGCGGCACGATCGCAGCCGATCTGCTCGCCAAGGCGATCAACGAGCAGGGGAAGGTTGCGGTGATCTCCGGCGTGCCAGGCGCGCTCAACCTGCAACAGCGCGTCGATGGCTTCCGCGATCGCCTCAACGAAGCGTATCCGCAGATCGAGATCGTGCGCGTGTTCGCCAGCAACGAAGATATTAACCTCGGCGTGCAGGGCGTCGAGGAGACGATGCAGGCGCATCCCGACCTGCGTGGCTGGTTTTTCGCTGGCCTGTGGCCGCTCTTCGCCGACCGTGGTTCGATGCCGCTTTGGGAGGCCGGATCACGCAGCGGCCAAGTGAAGACCGTCGCCTTCGACTCGCTCCCGCTCGAACTCGATCTACTGCGTAGCGGCTATGTCGAAGCGTTGATCGGCCAAAAATACTGGGATTGGGGATACGTATCGGTGGAGATGGTTTACAACTACATCGTCAACGGTACCCGCTACCCCACTTTTATCGATACTGGTGTAGACATCGTGACGCGTAACAACGTCGATGCGATGGCAAAAGCGTGGGAGGAGAACGACTTCAGTAAACCGTTACCGGCGCCCTAAGAACAGTGTAGCATTTCGATTCCAGCATACATGTGGGTTTTGATGGAATCAAGGGGAGGTGTATCATGAAAGCAAGCAGAACGTATCTCAACACCAATCGCCTTGGGCGAACGCCATTGCTTGGCAACATTGGGCGATCTCAAATGCCAATGCGGCGCCGTTCACGTCGCAGAATCATTTGGTGGCCGACCGAGTTGCGTTGCACCTTCTCTCGCACCATTAGAGCGACCTCGTACCGGAGTTTTCCGCTGTAGTCTTTGTGCATTAGGAACGGTATGGAACCGATACTGCGTTGCATCAATCTCTCCAAGAACTTCGATGCTCTTCCTGTGCTGCGTCAGATCAGCTTCTCAATCGCACCAGGCGAAGTAGTGGGTCTTGCTGGGCGTAGTGGCACAGGCAAATCGGTTCTCGCCGAGATCATCGCGGGCGTGGAGGCTCCCACCGATGGCGACCTGTACGTCGATGGTCGCCGCGTTAGTTGGCCGTTCCGCGCCGCATCGTTGGGTGTCACGCTGATCCGCCAGCAACCCAAGCTGGTGGATCGCCTCGACATCATCGCTAACATCTTCCTCGGCGACGAGCTTGGTTGGCCGAATATTGCGGGTTGGTTGCGCGTGCCGAGCCGCCGCCAGATGGAGCGCCGCGCCCAAGAGGTGCTGAATCAACTGGATGTGCAGCTCCCCTCCCTGCGCGAGAAAGTCAACAACCTCACCAGTGAACAGCGCCAACTCGTCGCTATCGCACGTGCTCTGCTGCGCCCCGCCAAACTTGTGCTGGTCGATGAGCCGACTCAACCGCTCAGTTACGCCTATCAGCAGCGCCTGCTCTCACTGATCCGCACTTGGCAGCGCAACGGGGCGGCGGTCCTCTTCAGCAGCAACAACCTCGATCATCTCTTCGCCGTCTCCGATCGCATCCTCGTGCTGCGCCAAGGGCGCTGCGTGGCCGATCTGCAGGTCGATTCGGCGGGACGCGAGGACGTGGTAGCCGCACTGGTCGGCATGAATGACCGCCAGCAACTCACCCCGATCATCTGGGCGCTCGACAGCTACTACCGCGCCCGCGAGCAGAGCGAGAAACTCGGGCATCAGCAGACCATGCTCGAACAGAACCTCGCCGCCCAAGATTCGCTCAACCGCCAACTGATCGACCAACTGGCCGTCCAAGTCTCGGCGCTCGACAGCGCGAACCTCGCCCTGCAGGATGCGCAGCGTCGTCTGCTCACCGAACGCGAACAGGAGCGCAAAGCCCTCGCCCGCGAACTGCACGATCAAGTCATTCAGGATATGCTGAGCTTGAACTATCAGCTTGAGGAGATCGAGGCCGACGCCGCCGAATACGGCTTTGCCAACGAACTGGCCGAGGTGCGCATCGGCATTCGCAGCCTTGTCGATGATGTGCGGCGGATCTGCGGCAACCTGCGGCCACCCACCATCGACAGCTTGGGTGTGGGCGCGGCCCTGCAATCGTACACCCGCGATTGGTCGGCGCGCAACAACATCGCGGTGCATCTCGACCTCGACGCGCAACTTGGGCGCCTGCCCGAAGCGCTGGAGCTATCGATCTTCCGCCTCGTGCAGGAGGGCCTGAGCAACGTGCGCAAGCACTCTGGCGCCACCGAAGTGCATGTGAAACTGTTACACACCTCGCCGCGCACCCTGATGATCGCCATCGCCGACAATGGCCGTGGACTGCCTTCCAACTTCGATCTCTCGGCGCTCGCCTCGAAAGGGCACTACGGTCTGCTCGGCATCAGCGAGCGGGTCGCACTGCTCGATGGGCGGCTCTCGGTCCAGAACCAGCCGAGCGGCGGTGTGCTCATCCAGGTCGAACTACCGCATCCCCGCGTCGAAGTTGAATAGTCCCTCTTTCGTGAGCTTATTCCTCTCGTTCACTAGTACGGGCTTGGGTATGGCCGTGTGGGCGCGGGTTGCGCATGTAGTGCCGCCACAGCACCGCCCGAGCGCTAGAGGCGCTGGTTATCGTGGCCAATTCGTCGGCTGCATCGATGATCAGCGCCTCTAGCTCGTGTGGCGTGGCCTGCCAGCCCAGGTCGCCCATCACCTGCTGTGCTAGCGGCAACCAACATTCAAGCAGCTTCTGGAAGCGTGGTTCGTACTCGCGTTGCATGTGCCTTCCTCGTGTCGTATAGCTCCTTGTTTTGAGTATACGCAGCGATCCGACCACAAATATGGACTCAGTGAGGAGATCTTAAAAAATGGGGAAAAAATAGCAAAATTTGAAAAGCAAAAGCGCCTGATGTATCATCAGACGCTTGAACAGTGGAGCGGGAGACGGGGTTCGAACCCGCGACCTGCACCTTGGCAAGGTGCCGCTCTACCAACTGAGCCACTCCCGCACTATTCGTTTGTTTGCTATGCCTCAACTAATGAGAGTTGGAGCGGGAGACGGGGTTCGAACCCGCGACCTGCACCTTGGCAAGGTGCCGCTCTACCAACTGAGCCACTCCCGCAACGCTTGCGATTATAGCATAGCTTATTGGTTTTTGCAAGTTGACGCCTCGTGATGCCGAGTGCGTCGCTTGTTGTCAACCAAAACGCGGCCCCAAGCGGTATGCAGGAACCGCGTTTGATGTTGGTGCCAGGGACGGGGGACGATCCCGTGACCTCATGTTTTTCAGACATGCGCTCTACCAACTGAGCTACCCTGGCAAGTCTCTCTTCGCTTGTAAAAAGCGGAAAGGCAGGCCTTTCGCTTTGGTGGGCGATGACGGACTCGAACCGCCGACAACCTCGGTGTAAGCGAGGCGCTCTACCAACTGAGCTAATCGCCCTGTATGTGGTGCCGAGGAAGGGACTTGAACCCTTACGAGCATTGCTGCCCACTAGGCCCTCAACCTAGCGCGTCTGCCAATTCCGCCACCTCGGCTCACAACTTCGCGAATTATAGTCATATTTGGCCATGTTGTCAAGTGAGGCTTTCTGATGCGGTAAAACCTCGTTTTTGGCAGGGGTTTCACCACAGGATCTTGGGGGAAACCCCTGCCTTTTTTGTGGATTTTTAGGCCATCTGCTGCTTAATCAAGGCTCTGAAGCCGTTCCACATGGCCCATGAACTCGGCGCGGGTGCTCGCTTCGTGCCGAAACACGCCGCGCATGGCCGAGGTGATCATCTTGGTGTTGGCCTTCTTCACGCCGCGCATGACGGCGCAGAGGTGTGTGCCCTCTGCGACGACTGCGACACCATGCGGATCGAGGGCTTGGTTCATGAAGTCGGCTATCTGCACGGTCATGCGCTCCTGCACCTGTAGGCGGCGGGCGAACATTTCGACGATGCGCGGGATCTTCGAGAGCCCCAGGACTTTGCCTTTGGGGATGTAGGCGACGTGGACGCGCCCCATAAACGGCAGCATATGATGTTCACACAAACTGGAGAACTCAATATCTTTGACAACGACCATTTCATCGTATTCGACGTGGAAGATGGCATCGTTGATCAACGCTTCGGGATCGATGTGATAGCCAGCCGTAAGTTCAGCATACATTTTGGCGACACGGTTTGGCGTGCGCTGTAAGCCCTCGCGATTGGGGTCCTCGCCGAGTTGGCTGAGGATGCTGACGACGGCCTCCTCGATCAGCGGATCGCTTTGGAAGGTCATCCCCTCAAGTTTGCCCTGCCCCGGGATGATCTGGTGGCTGTAATCGGGCGTGTCATCGGCGATGGCGTGGCTATGTATCTTGGCACGGCTGTTACCGTTGCTCTTCATGCTGTATCTCCTCAACAAAAGGTAGGTATTGGTTTCCGGCTGGACGTAAGCGTTGTTATTGGCCGCTATATTCGAAGATATTATTGTTGGTCTCCCACAGCCGCAGGTGGGCTAACCGCCCTTGGAAGCGTGGCGCCAACTCCTCCCACAGGTAGAGCACGATCTGTTCTCCTGTGGAGGTACGTGTGGCGAAGGCGGGGACTTCGCGGTCGAGGTGTTTGTGATCGAGCGTGTCGAGCAGGTCGTTCACGGTGCGGTCCATCGCTACAAGGTCGATCAGCATGCCGGTTTCGGGGTCGATTGGTCCTTGGACAGTCACTTCGAGCCGATAGTTGTGCCCATGCCCGTTTGGATTGTTGCATTTGCCGTAGAGCGCTTGATTCTCGCTCTCCGATAGCTGCGGCGCATGCAGGCGGTGCCCCGCCGAGAAGGTGTAGGAGCGGGCGAATTGCGCTTGTTCTCCCGCGTAGTCGGCCCACAGGTCGTCCATCTCGTACAGGCGCAGCCGCGCGAGCGTGACACCCTCGGGCATGCGCGGGGCGATCAGCTGCCACAACACCCGCACGATATTCTCGGTGGTGGGGATCTGCTCTTTGAAGTAGGGCGTGTCCTCGTTCAGGTGTTTGTGATCGAACTGTTCGAGGATCTCGCCAACGATCTGTTTGAGATCGGTCATGTTCATGATCATGCCGGTGATCGGGTCGGGATCGCCTGCGATGGTGACATGCAAGGTGTAGTTGTGACCATGTCCATACGGACTGGTGCATTTGCCAAATGTGCGCTCGTTTTGCTCGGAGCTCCAATCATCGCGCCAATAGCGATGCGCTGCCGAAAACTCGAAGCGTCGGGTAGCGTAGAGCATTGGTCTACTCCATAATGACTAACCGCGAACCCGTCGATGCTGCGTTGTGAGTAGTATAGATGTTCGCGTTATATCTTAACATATGCGGCTTGTCTGTGCTTGGTGTGGTACTGGCTTTTTGGACAGATATGCGCTCCGACCTCTTGCGTACTGGCACTGTTCTTGCGCAGCCCTATGGTGTATTGAGTTTTTCAGGAAAGGAGGGTTGTGATGGAGCAGCAGAGAATGCCCGAGATGATTATCGCCCTGTTCAACAATCTGTCGGTGGTGACGGAGGCGATGGCTCGTTTGGAGGAGCGCGGTGTGCCGTATTCCGATGTTCGTCTGCGTACGTATCCGAACCAGGATGACGATATGTCGTTGTTGCCGCCCGGTCTGCCGAGCTTGTCCGAGCAGGTGTGGATGTTGCAGGTGGTAGTCGAGTTCCCTGGGGTGTTCCGCGCCGAGGAGTTGTTGCGCGAGCATGAGCCGCTGGCGATTGGCCGCACCTTGGCTCTGAATCGGGGCCGCAGCGATACCGAGCTGGGTGCGCTGTCGTGGCGGCATCATGTGTTTGCTAGCTCGACTGCGAGCGATCAGGCGGGCGAATCGGCTGGCACAACGGGTCTGACGGGCATTACGACGAGCGGAGTGTTCGCAGATGATGCGGTGACGACGGGCAATGTGCCTGTACGAGGATTACGCGGCAGTGAGGGTCAGCCCCCTATGCGTCATCAGAATCCTGCTGATGAGCAACTCCACCCTACCACAGTGACCGATAAGGAGCGCCCGGATACCGAGCTGCATCCCGACTGATCGTAGGCTTGTTCAGCAAACGAGATAGCCCGTTGTCGCCTTGCAATCTCCTTTCCGTTTTGTGAAGCCGATGCGTTTGCTACGCATCGGTTTTGCGTTGCCTGGAGATATAAAGAGTTGGGATACGGTGATCTTTGCAAAAAGCTGCGTTACCCCATCGAACTTGTGTCATTCTTCACAAAAAGTGTCGGGTTGTTGTTTTCAAGGTGTCGTATCAGCACAATTAGTGCGAATACAGCGATATGCGCATCCTAGCATTAAGACAATCGTCTACGCACAGAACGCGAAACGCAAGACAAATAGTGTCAATTTTGGCCATGTTTGGTGCTTTTGAAAGGGCTAATTCGTGGGTTTTGGCGTATTGATGCGGAATAGCGAAATTGACAATCTATCTATCAGATGATATGATGATTATACACCTATTTGATTTACATAACAATCCGCTACTTCGTTTTTCCCTCGATCGTTATTGCGAGGCGCCATGAGTGCGGATATCCGTAGACCACAGCGACTTAATCTTACGCAGCAGTGTGCCGAGAGTATTAAAGAGCACATTGTGCGAAGTGCGCTTAAACCCGGCGATCGTTTGCCCACTGAGCAAGAGTGGGTGGAGATGCTGGGTGTTAGTCGGCTTGTTGTACGCGAAGCGCTTCACATGCTCGCTGGCAGCGGCATGATTGAAGTTCAACAGGGTCGTGGGGCGTTTGTACGCGATGGTGCGGAGATCAGCCTGCTTGAGCAGCTTTTGTTTGGCTTAGACGCCCAACATTTGACATATTCCGACGTTTTTGAAGCTCGCGCAATGCTTGATCTGGTTGTGCTTGAATTGTGCATGCATCGCGCAGATCAGCACGATTTCGACGATCTTGAGCGTATTTTGCAGCAGATGCAGGAAACCATCGCGAAGGGTGAGCGCAATAACGATAATCACATCGCTTTCCATCGACGCTTGCTGCAAGCGACTGGAAATCCTCTGATTGAGCGATTAGGTTTAGTCATTCTGGATATGTTTTGGCGTATGGGCGAACATATGCCGTCGTTGAGGCTGCCGGAGATCGATTGGTCGGCGTACGACGAGGTGGCGAGCCATCGCGCGCTGCTGGAGGCGATCCGTTCGCGCGATTTGGCGAATTCGCGGCGGTTAGTGTTTCAGCATCTCCCAGTCCAACCAGGTGTGACGTATTATTTTCCTATCGCGGCTACTCCTGATGTTACTGCGGGATAGCGTATTTGGCAGGTGACGACAAGATCTCTTCTGTATGCGATGTCGATGGGTTGCAAGCGCAGTCCATCGACATAACATACTCTGATGATGCGGATAGCCGCAGGCACATCATCCGGCGATAACCGTCTGTTCGATGACCTATGTTGTAAAGGGTTTTGCTGTCTTGTGGCATGTTACGGCCCTTGGCAGAGCGGCAGCATCTCTTTGTGGGGCATGAAAACGATTACCTGGCGTGTCGGTTGCTTGCGGTTGCAGGTGAATCGGCTGTTTCGATAGAGGTTTGTGATCGGCAAAAGGAGGTGTTTCTTACGGTTTGGTCGAATGATGCTGGTTAGATCGGAATAGCTTGGAACATGCATAATCACTTGTGATCATCGAGGATCCGGTGATTGTTCTGGACAGGAGACCATCAGAATGAACCGTAAACGTACTTGGTCGATGTTCGCCCTCTTAACGGTGTTTGCTGTTGTGCTTGTCGCTTGTGGTGGCGGTTCAGCACCTGCAAGCCAACCCACAGCAGCCCCCGCTGCCCCTGCCGCTTCAGAACCTACTGCTGCACCTGCAGCCGCAGATCCCACTGCCGCTCCAGCTGCTGAGCCTGCTGCCGAGCCCACTGGCAATGGTACATTGAATGGCGTAACCCTGCCGCCCGATGCTGCCCCTGCCGATCAGCAAGTGTATGTCGTCCACTACGATAACACCGCCGACTTTACGACGATCGACTTTTATGAGTCGGTCTACAAGCGTGGTGGTGCGATCGCCGATGTGTTGTCCGATGCGCTGGTGCGCTTGGACAAGAACTTCGAGATCAGCCCCGGCGCGGCCACCGAGTGGTCGGTCGATGAGTCTGGGTTGGTGTGGACGTTTAAGCTCGACCCGAACTTGATGTGGAGCGACGACACGCCCGTGACCGCCGAGGACTATGTGGCGACGTTCCGCTACGCAGCCGATCCCGAGCACGCTTGGGACTTCACGTGGTTCTTCAGCGGTGTGATCAAGAATTGGGACGAGGTGGTGGCTGGTGAGTTGCCGCTCGATCAATTGGGCGTGACGGCTCCCGATGCGCATACCGTCCAGTTCGAGACGGTTTCGCCCGCGCCGTACTTGCCCGCGATGCTGCTCTACAGCATGCCGTTGCAGAAGAAGGCGCTGGAGACGTACGGCGGCCTGTACAACTCCGATCCGGCTACCTCGGTTTCGTCGGGCCCGTTTATCTTGAAGGAATGGCGCAAGGGCGATCGGCTGGTGTACGAGGCCAACCCGAAGTACAAGGGCACGAACAAGCCGTACATCCAGAAGGTGGTGGTGATCGGTGCCGCACCTTCGACCGACTTCGCTGCGTACCAGGCTGGTGAGATCGACTTTGTGTCCGGCCCGAACTTGTCGCCCGCCGATAACGATATCGTGGCGGCTGACCCAGAGTTGTCGGCGCAGTTCCACCCGCACTACGGCGACTTCCGCACCGATTACCTGTTCTTCGACACCAAGAATCCGCCCTTCGATAACCTGAAGGTGCGCCAGGCGTTCAGCCATGTGATCGACCGCGATGCGCTGATTCAGTCGATCATCAAGCCGAGCCAGGGTATTCCGGCCTACTCGTTCTTGATGCCCGGTTTCCCGGCCTCCAATTCGGAAGGGCTGAAGGATATTCAGAACTACGATGTGGAGAAGGCCAAGGCGCTGTTGGCCGAGGCTGGCTACCCGAACGGCGAGGGCTTCCCGAAACTGACGCTCTGGCTGCGCAACGAGCCGCCCGTGCGCCAGGCGCTGGCCCAGGCTATCGCTGCTTCGATCAAGCAGAATCTGGGCATCGAGGTTGAGGTCTCGAACAAGGAGAACAAGACCTTCACCGATGCGATGAACGCGAAGCCGACCGAGATCCAGTTCGGTATGGTCTCCTACGGCTTCGACTTCTTGGACCCCTACAATATGTTGAGCGTGTGGCTCGGCGGCGGCCGCCACAACTGGAACAACGAGGCCTTCGATAAGCTGGTGCGCGAGGCTGGCGCGTTTACGGGCGATCCGGCTGAGCGTATTCGGATGTTCCAGGAGGCGGAGCGGCTGCTGGTTGAGGATGTCGGCGGCATCTTCATCTATCACCGCACGGCTGGCGACCTCTATCGCCCGTACCTCAAGGGCACCGAGCTTGAGCCGGATAACAACGGCTTTGCGGCTCAGCACTGGCCGGGCTTCGCCGCCAATAACAAACTGCTCGGCTCGATGTACATTTCTCAGGAAGTGGCCAACTATAACCGTCGGCTTCCGTAGGTGCTGCGTTTGAGGCGTGGGTGTTGGGGATGCGGTTTGCGCGCCCAACACCCGCCCCTACAAATGCAAAGGGGGAGATATGGTGCGTTATCTCGTTGGCCGGATCATTGGCCTGATTGTGGTGTTCATCATCGTTTCGATCGTGGCGTTTCTGTTGATGCATTCGATCCCCGGCGGCCCGTTCGACGAGGAGAAGTCGCCGCTGCCTCCGGCGGCCAAGGCGAATATTCTGCGGAAGTACGGCTTGGATCGCCCGCTGCACGAGCAGTACCTGCGGTATATGTGGAACGCGCTGCAGGGCGATTTCGGGATTTCGTTCCAAAGCCCCACCGAGACGGTGATTCAACTGATCGGGCGGACGTGGCCTGTGAGCATTCAGTTGGGCCTCTCGGCGGTGGTGGTGGCCTTTGTAAGCGGCTTGCTGTTTGGGATCATAGCGGCGGTCAAACAGAATACCTGGATCGACTATGTAGTCACGTTCATCTCGACGCTCGGCATTACGGTGCCGAGTTTTGTTATCGCGATGTGGTTGCTGTTGCTGTTCGCGGTGCGCATGCGCTGGCTGCCGACGGGCGGCTGGCCGACGACGGGCAACGGCGATTGGAAGACGATGATTATGCCGGTGCTGACGCTGGCGCTTGGGCCTTCGGCACTGGTGGCGCGATACACCCGCTCGAGTCTGGTCGAGGTGATCCGTTCCGATTATATTCGCACGGCTCGGGCGAAGGGCTTATCGGAGCGTGCGGTGGTGCTACGCCACGCGCTGAAGAATGCGCTGATCCCACTGATCACGATCTTTGGCCCGCAGATCCCGAATCTGATCACTGGCACGATTTTTGTCGAGTCGATCTTCCGTATTCCGGGCTTGGGTCGATTCTTTGTATCGAGCATCTATCTGCGCGATTATCCCATGATTATGGCTACGATGTTGTTGGTGGCGACATTGTGGAGCATTACCTATCTGTTGAGCGATATTTTGTATACGATTGTCGATCCACGCATTCGCCTGACCTAAGAGGGATACGATGAGCGTTGCAGTAGAAAATCCGGTGGTGGCATCAGCCGATGCTCATATGCGCGAGGAGACGGGGCTGTGGCGCGATGCGATGCGGCGCTTCTCCAAGAATAAGTTGGCGGTCGCCTCGCTGGTGGTGATGATCGCATTGATACTGACGGCTATCTTCGCTGATGTGCTGGCTCCGGCGCCGTACGATTTTTCGAATTTGCTTGAGGCGAACCAGTTCCCCAACTCGCAACATTGGTTGGGTACCGATACGGTGGGTCGCGATTTTCTGAGTCGCTTGATCTACGGCACGCGCGTTTCGTTGATCGTGGGCTTCTCGGTGCAGGCGATCGCGTTGGTGATTGGGGTGGTGCTGGGCACGCTGGCGGGCATGTTCGGCGGTTGGGTCGATTATGTGGTGATGCGCTGGGTCGAGGTGCTGACGGCGATCCCGATCTGGCTGTTCGCGCTGTTCTTGGTTTCGGTGTGGCGCGCTACCAACGAGTCGCAGGGTGGCGGCTTGATGAATGTGATTGTGGCGATCGGGTTGATCGGTTGGGTGGATATTTGTCGGTTGACCCGCGCCCAGTTGATGTCGCTGCGAACCAAGGATTATGTGCTGGCGGCCCACGCGATCGGTGCGACGTCGTTCCAGATTGCGCGCCGCCACCTGCTGCCGAACGCGCTGGCTCCGCTGATTATCGCGGTGACGCTGGGTGTGCCGACGGCGATCTTCACCGAGGCAGGTTTGAGCTTTTTGGGCTTCGGTATCAATGATCCGCTGCCGAGTTGGGGCAAGATGGTGGCCGATGCAAATTCGTACATTCAGGTGTACTGGCATTTGGGCTTGTTCCCCACCCTGATGATCGCGATTACGATGTTGACGTTTTCGTTTGTGGGCGATGGGTTGCGCGATGCGCTCGACCCACATCTGAATAAGTGATCCTCTTTTGGTTGGGTAGTTTGTTGTGATGTCGAGGCGTTAGACGGTGCCTCGACATTACTTCTTCTCCGTGACGATTCGGGATGCGGTCGCCGATATTTGGTATCATCCAGTATCGTTGGCGGTAGGGCCGATGGTGCGGGGTATCGTTCTGATTTGTATCTGCTAAGGAAAGAGACGTTCATGCCCTCTATCGAGACTGAATTGCTGCATGTGGGCGATGATCGCGCTGCACAACGTGGTGCTATCAATACGCCGGTGTATCGTGCTTCGTTGTTTTCGTTCGAGACGTACCAGGAGTTTCGGGATGAGGGTGCGCGTGGCGCGGCGGGGATGGTCTACAGTCGGGTAAATAACCCGACGCGCGCCGCGCTGGAGGCGAAGATCGCGCATTTGGAGCGGGCCGACCATGCGTTGGCGTTTTCCTCGGGGATGGCGGCGGTGTCGGCGGCGCTGTTGTCGTTGCTACGGGCCGGCGATCATCTGTTGGTGGTGGCGTGTTGCTACGGCCCCACGCGCTCGTTGAGCACGACGTTGCTGGCGCGGATGGGTGTGGAGGTCGAGTATTTCGATTCGGATGAGTCGGCGGATCTGAGCGGGCGCATCAAGCCGAATACACGGGCGATCTATCTTGAGTCGCCCGGTACGCTCACGATGCAGGTGCAGGATCTGCGTGCGGTGGCGGCGCTGGCGAAGCAGCACGGCATCTTCACGATTATCGACAATACGTGGGCTACGCCGCTGTACCAGCAGCCGATCACGCTGGGCATCGATGTGGTGATGCATACGGCGACGAAGTATTTGGGCGGCCATTCCGACCTGATGGCGGGTGTGTTGGCGTTCAATGCGCCGCTGCTCAGCACGATCCAGCCGGTGGCCGAGATGTTGGGAGGCATGCTCTCGCCCGATGATGCCTACTTGGTGTCGCGCGGTCTGCGCACGTTGGCGGTGCGTCTGGAGCGCCAGTCGGCTTCGGCGATGAAGATTGCGCGCTGGTTGCAGGCGCGGCCCGAGGTGGCGCGAGTGAATTATCCGGGCTTGCCGGAGTTCCCCGGTCATGCGTTGGCGTGTTCGCAGATGAGCGGCTTTTCGGGCTTGCTGAGCGTGGAGATGCGCGATCCGGCTCCGGCAGCGGCGCAGCACGCGTTTGTGGATGCGTTGCGCTACTTTTCGATCGGGGTGAGTTGGGGCGGCTACGAGAGTTTGGCGCTGCCTGTGGGCGAGACGTACCGCGATGCGCCGCATATTCGCCGCAGTATGGGCATCGGCGATGAGATGTACCGCTTGAGCATTGGCTTGGAGGCGGTGGAGGATTTGATCGAGGATCTGGAGCGCGGTTTTGCGGCGCGAGCGGCAGTGTTGAGCGGATCGTAGCGGTGGCGTGAATCGGCGCCCAAGTCCATCATAGCCAGTGTGCCGTGGCCTCGTGTGTGGTGGCGCGGCACGCAGCGACGGGCGCGAAGGCGGCGGTTGCTTCGATCAACAAAACGAAATGTGCTTGGCTTAACGGTGACGAGGTGCTGGATGTGCTCCCAGCACCTCGTCGCGTTGTGTTAGGGGATGAGCAGGACTTTGGCGACGTTGCCTGGCTCTTCGATCAGGCGCTCGAACCACTTTCCGCCATCGGCGAGCGGCGCTTCGACGACCCACGGGTCGAGGCGGACGCTGCCTTCGGCCAGCAGGGCGACGGCGTCGCTAAAGTTTTTGTGGGTGTAGGCGAACGTGCCGCGCACGTGGATCTCGCGGCGGATGATCTCGGCGGCGGGCATGCTGCTGACTTCCTCGTGGAGGCCGCAGAGCACGACGGTGCCGCCAGAGCGGGTGGCCGAGACGCATTGGGCGCGGGTGATGGCGGTGCCCACTGCATCGACGGCGGCGATGGCGCCTTCGCCGTTGGTGGCTTCGCGCACGGTTTTGACGACATCGACCTCGCGGGGGTTCAGGATCTCACCGCCGAGTTCGTCGGCCATGGCGAGGCGGGCGGCATCGAGATCGGCGACAAAGACGCGCGCGGCGCCGTTGCGCTTGAGCACTTGCAGCACGAGCAGGCCGATCGGGCCTGCGCCGATCACAAGGACGACTTTGCCTGCGACATCGCCCGCGAGTTCTGAGGTGCGGATCGCCACGGCGAGCGGCTCAGCGAGCGCGCCGTTGCGGGTGGAGAGGCCGCTGGGCAGCGGGATGATCGAGGCGACTGGCACGACGGCGTATTCGGCGTAGGCGCCAGGGCGGTGTGCGCCCATCAGTTGTCGTTTGGAGCAGAGTTGTGGCTGGCCTGCGGTGCAGAACGAGCAGGTGCCGCAACTGCTGAGCGGGTTGACGGCGACCTCCTGGCCGATGCTGAGTTCGGCGGGGGCTTCGCTGCCGAGTGCTACGATGGTTCCGGCGAATTCGTGGCCCATCACGAGCGGCGGCACGCGCAGGCTGCTATGCCCGAGGTAGCCGCTGAGTTCGGAGCCGCAGATTCCAGCGTAGCTTACTTTGATGAGTGCTTGGTTGGCTGCAATTTCGGGAGTTGGTTGCTCGCGCATTGCCACGACCCGTGGCGCTTCCCATACTAGAGCTTTCATATTCGCTTCACCTCGTTGTGCGATAGAGTGCGCTCGCACCAAGACCGATACATTTTGTGTCGCTTAGTATACCATCTACCGCTGTGTACGCTGCACCGATTGGCTGGTGTTGTGCGTGTGGTATGATATGGTTTGCAGCACAACGACCACCGAAAACGGCGAGCCAGTTGCTGGCTTGCCGTTCGTTTTTCGAAGGTTTTAGGTTCATCATGAAGAAACTCTCTCCAAAAGGCGCGCTTCTCATCTCTGGTTGTAGTATGGGAACGCTCGGTTTTATCACGGCTAGTCTTGGTCCGACGTTGCAGGTATTTGCTGAGAACACAGGGAGTTCCTTGGCGGCGGTTGGTGCGCTGCTCTCTTGTCTGTTGCTGGGTGGTTTAGTGACGCAGTTGTTAGGCGGGCCTTTGAATGACCGCTACGGCCAGCGTCCGGTGATGCTGAGTAGCTTGTGTGTGATGGCGCTGGGTTGCGCTGGGATGGCGCTGAGCCGCAATTTGTGGGTGCTGTTGGCCTGCGCGACGCTCGCTGGGATGGGTCGCGGTGGCATTTCGATCAGCGCGCACTTGTTGGTGGCCCGCGTGTTCGCCGAGCGCAGCGCATCGGCCTTGAATATGATGAATGTGTTCTTCGGCTTGGGTGCGATCACGGCGCCGATTGGGGTGAGTTATGCGCTCAGGTACACGGGGAACGGTTTGCTGGTGTTGTGGTGCGGCATCGCGATGTTGCTGTGCTTGACGCCCCTGATGCGCCTGTTAGAAGGCCCATTGCCCGGTGTGTTGCGTCGGGGTGAGCCAGGCGCGAAAATAGCGAGTCCGCTGCGCGACCCGCTGTTGTGGATCTGCAGTGTGATGTTGTTGTTCTACGTGGGCGGCGAGACGGGCGTGGGCGGCTGGATCACCACGTATCTGGAGCTTTCGCTGGCGCTCGATACGGCTTCGGCGGCGTTTCAGGCGGGCAGTTTTTGGGTAGCGATCACGGTCGGTCGTCTGCTCGGCGCGATGCTCGGTACGCGACTCGGCGCTCCACGGCTGCTGTTGATCTGCATTATCGGCACGATCGTCGGCGCGCTGCTGATTGTGCTGAATGTGGGTCAGCAGGCGATGAGTTTGGTTGGCGTGGTGATCCTGGGCATGAGCTTCGGGCCGATCTACCCGACGGTGATGGCGATCCTCACCTCGCTGTTCCCGCACGCGCCCGGCACGGCGGTGAGCATCTCGTCCGCGACGGGCAGTTTGGGCGGCACGTTCTTCCCCTGGATGCAGGGCACGCTGATCGAGGGCATCAGTCCGACGGCGGGGATGATGCAGGTGCTTGCCATCACGTGGATGTTGTTGTTGCTGGAGATGGCGCGGCGTCTGGTGCTGCGCCGTCGAGCAGTGACGAAGGTGATGGCGGAAGCGCAAACGTAGCGGATGTGATGCGGATAGCGCCCCGTTGGTGATGCGCCCAAGAACAACGACCTTCCACGTGTGCGGAAGGCCGTTGTTGTGCGATTGAACGTTTGCTCGCGACTACTCCACGTCGTGCGCGATGACCAGCATCGTGGCGCCCTTGGGTGTAGGTGCCTGGAACGCCTGCATCAGGATGTAGCCGTCGTTGGGCGCATAGATCGGCATGGCGGGTTCGCCCACGCGCTCGAAGTCATAGAGGCGCGCCACCTGCTGGCCGCGCTTCACGGGCGAGCCGACCGGCAGCAGCGGCTCGTAGACGCCAGTGATCGGCGCGGGAATGTACTCATCGAGGTTCACAGCGGCCACCAAGCGCGGCGGTGTGGGCCGCTCGGGCGCCACCCGCTGAATCTCGCCGTCGAGCAGGCCGTAGTAGCGCATCACGTTCTTGATGCCCTCGTACACGTGCGCCACGCCCTGGCGCAGCACGCCCGTCGAGTGACCGAACTCGCCGCCGATCGTGATCTTGCCCATCGCCTCGGCTTGCTCGGTGAGCAGGCCACTGCCCATGTCGCTCGAATAGATCAGCACGAACGGCGTGTCGAACAGGCTGGCGACGGTCTTCATCTCCTGGTACTGCGCCGGATCACTGATCTGGTGGAACGAGGTGCAGAGCGCGAACTCCATGCCGCGTCCGGCGGCGTGCATGTCGAGCACCACATCGACCAGCGGGAAGATGCGGGTAGTGACGAAGTTGGCGATGCGCGAGGTGATCTTGCCGCGCGGGTCGCCGGGGAAGGCGCGGTTCAGGTTGCCACCGTCGAGCGGCGATTCGCGCAGGCCAGCGATACAGGCGGGCGTGTTGAGGCGCGGCATCAGGATGATGCGCCCTCGGATCTCGGCGGGGTCGAGTTCGTGCATGAGCCGCCAGATCGCCACCTGTCCCTCGTATTCGTCGCCGTGCGTGCCGCCGAAGCAGACGATGCTACGCCCAGGCCCGGCGGTGCCGTTGATCACGGTCATCGGCACGAGTGCGTTAGCCCACGCGCCGTCGAAGTGAAAGGCGACCTCGTAAGTTGCTTTGCCCGGTAGATCGAAGTCGATCGTGTTGTGGTCGTGAACGGTTCGAACTGGCAGTGTGCTCTGAGACATGGGGGTGTTCCTTCACGTTGAAATTGGGCGATGCTATGAATGGGGAAGAGACCTGTCGCACGGCGTTCGTTTGGTTGGGCGAGCGCCGTGCGATGATGGATGTTAGCTCTGTAATTCGCGCAGCAACGCGATGCTCTCGTTCACCAGAACATCGGCGGCATCGGGGCTGAACGGTGTGATCTCGACCTCGTAGCCACCCAGCGGGTAGGCGTCGCGGGTGGGGATGTAGGCCCAGCCGACGTTGGAGTAGCCCGAGAACAGCGTGTGCTGGAACGGCGCGTTCTGCTTGACCCGCAAGCCGATCTCGACGAACGGCTCGCCCGGCGTGGCGATCAGCGCGATCTCCTTGCCGATCGTGAGCGCCTGCAACTCGAAGGTGCGGTGCGTTTTGCCGTAGATCTGGCGAGCGAGGTCGGCCCGCATGCTGGCTCGCTTGGAGAGCATGGTCATTTGGCGGATGTCGTCGTCGGAGCCGCCCTGCTCGCGCAGTTCGTTGAGTTTGGTCACCGCGTCGTTCAGTTGCTTCGCGTAGACCTCGGGGTCGCCCATATCTTTGAGCGGCAGATCGACCAGGCGAGTGCCAACGCGCAGCGAGGTGTCGCGGTCCTGCACTGGGTCGTCGTAGTAGACGCCCAACGGAGCGCCCGATTCGAGCGTGTGTGTGTAGCGCTCGGTGTGCGGCTGCGCCTCGATCTTCCACCACACCTGGCTAGCAGCGTGCCCCAGCATCGCGCCAAGCCGCTTGTACTCGTGTTCGCCGTTGCGCGCGCCGCCCCGGATCGGCCCAATGTCGCCCGTGGCCCCCTGCAAGAAGAGGCAGGTTGAGCCGGTGGCCTGTTCGACCACGCGCTTCATCACACCTGGATAGTCGGGGGTGATCAGTTGGCTATCGGGGCCGACGGTGATCGGGTGGCAGGCGTAGTTGACGATCGTGGCCAGCGGCTTGCCATCGAGTGTGTCGAAGCGAACGACCTTGACCTCGTGATCGACGGGGCCTCCCCAGTTGCGGCCCACCACCACCGCGCCGTCCTCGGGGCGCTGGAAGCGGCGATTAACGCCGATATCGCAGCTGCCGCTGCCCGCATTGACGTTGACGGGCTTCATGTTGCGCAGCGCGGCCCAGGCGACGCCAGCGAGGCGGTGTGGCAGCGCGGCATCGTAGGGGCCGACCATCTCGACGCCTTCTTTGATCCACGATGTCCAACCGACGCCGTTGATCGGTCCGGAGTGGGTGTGGGTGTACGAGAGGCGGATGTGCGAGAGCGGTAGCCCGGTGAGGTCGGCGACGGCTTGGCGAGCCGGGCCAGCCTCTGGCTCCCAGATGTAGATCAGGTCGATATCGATGATCACAAAGGTTTCGTTGCCGTCGCTCAGCGCTAGGGCGGTGGCCCACAGCGGCAGGTCAACGCCAGCGGCTCGTTGGTGCGTCTGCGCGCCCCAACCGGCGTGGGCGATACCGATCGGCGGTGTGATGTCGATTCGGGCGACACCAGCACAAAGTTGGCTCATAGTGTTCCTCTGGATGGAGTCTTGTGAAAGTCGGCCTTATCTGTATAGCCCAGATGACACAGATTAAAGTTTATAGTCTGCTTCATCTGCGGAGATATTACCAGATCACAGTTATCACTTAGAAGGAGACAGACACCTGTTGGACAACAGAATTCTGTTCGACAAGTGATACTAATGATGCCTAGGGGAAGTGATAGTGACACGTTGCGTATGGCAGTACATTGCCATCGCAAGGTTTCTAGATAGTAACTATACTGTTAGATATGTTCTCTTATGCTTGGGTGATGGCTGTATTGTCCTCTATAATGACGAGGCGGCGCGCCTCACTAAATCATTACGATAGAGTGTGACGCGCCGTCAATCAATATCCTCGTTGAGCTTACCAGTCGGCGACCGAGCCATCTGGGTGGAAGTAGCGCTGCTCAGCTTCCGGCTTGAAGGGGTACTTGGCAGCTTCCTTCTCGTTCACGTCGATGCCCAAGCCTGGCTTGGTCGGCGGCTCGATCATACCGTTCTTCACCACCAGCGGCTCGGTGAGCACGTCGGCGCGCCACGGCACGTCGCCCGTGATCATCTCCTGGATGACCCAGTTCGGGGTGGCCAGTGCGAAGTGCACGGTCGCGGCGGTCGAGATCGGGCCGTTCGGGTTGTGCGGCGCGACAGCCATCGAGTAGGTCTCGGCGGCAGCGGCGATCTTGCGGGCCTCCCAGAGACCGCCACAGTGCGACAGGTCGGGCTGGATGACGTGGCAGGCGCGGCGCTCGAACAGTTCGCGGAACTGGTTGCGGCCCACCAAGCGCTCGCCAGTGGCGATCGGGATGCGCGACATGCGCGTCACCTGTGCGGTAGCCTCCAGGTCCTCGGTGGGGCAGGGCTCCTCGAAGAACAGCAGGCCGTACGGCTCGAAGGCCTGGCAGTACTGCATCGCCATCGCCGGGGTGTTGCAGCGAGCGTGCAGGTCAACCATGATGTCCATCTCGGGGCCGACGGCTTCGCGCACGGCGCGCACCAAGCTCTCGGCGTAGCGCACGCTGTTCACGCCCTCGATCGGCTCGGTGCGGGGCACAGCCATGAACTTGATGCCAGTGTAACCAGCTTCCTTCACCATCAGAGCGCGCTCAGCGAACTCCTGCGGCTCGGTGCTCTCGTACATGCTCTTCATCTGGCCTGCGCCGAGGTGGTTGTACACGCGGATGCGATCGCGCACGCGGCCACCCAGCAGTTCGTATACCGGTACGTTCAGCCACTTGCCCTTGATGTCCCACAGAGCCTGATCGATACCACTGATCGCCGTCATACCCTCGATGCCCGGCTTCCAGAAGTACTGGCGGTACATGATCTGATAGAGGTGCTCGATGCGCAGCGGGTCCTCGCCGATCAGGTAGCGGCTCATATCCTCGACTGCACCAACCACGGTCTTGGTTTTCCACTCAAGCGTAGCTTCGCCCCAACCATACAGGCCGGGCTCGTCGGTCTCGACCTTGACAAATACCCAGTTGCGCATGTTTGCGTTGACAACTAAGGTAGAGATGCGTGTGATTTTCATGAACCAGTGTACCTTTCGTGGGTTATGTTTGTATACAAGTATACGTTGTTTACAGGCGTGATAGTAGCATACAACGGGTGTTTTTTTCTGTCAAGCGCAAAATCGGAATGAATTGCTTATTCTTCGGCCTGACAAACCCATGAATTTGACTGTGCTTTGTATACAAAGATGTGATATAACAGGCGTATAAGGTGCCAATCCATTCGTGGTGGGAGGCACACCCGCCAATGTTTCGCGAGGCAGCATACACAGCGATCAAGGAGGTTATCGCAGTCAGCACGAATGATGTGAATCGGGCAGTGAATCGAAGGGCGCGCGGATCTTGTCGATCTGCCGGAGGTTGGTGCGCAAGAGGCATTGACGATACTGAAGCATAAACGCCTGATTGCATCGATGTATCGTATCGGTGCGGCGTATTGTATGCGAACTTCTCCGTGAGAATCGCCTTGGTCGTCACGAACGAGCGGTCGACCTGTACGGCTATGGCAAGGCCGTTGCCGTATGAAAGCCCCGCGTGTGAGCACAGCGCCATTCCACGAGCGAGCCGCAGGTAGTGGGCTGCGCTGTCGTGGCCACCCTCGAATAACGTGGTTTATTCGATTGGTAAGGTGCGAGGGCGCCTGCAACGCTGCAGACACCCTGTTTGCAAAAACCCAAGCTTAGTGATGATCGACGCGCTCGGGGATCTGCTTGTGATAGAACTCGGTAAAGACCTTCGAGAGACCGATCACAGCGGCCTCAACCAGCTTCAAGCCCTTCTCGCGGCTGGCACCCGTGTTGATGCCATAGACACCCTTCGACGATAAGGTGCTCCAGTGCAGGCGCAGCGGTAGCACCGCGCTGCCGAGATTCATCAGGCCAGTGGGTGGGTCGTCGTAAATTTTGTCCATCTGCACCAGTTCGGGGCGCAGGGCCAAGTAGAACGACGTTTCGATGGCATCTGCATGGCCCCATTTGCCAACCAGGTCAGGGAACTCCTCCGTGGCAACCTTGACGAAGTCGTGCGAATCCATATGGAACATTGTGGCGCAGGCGGTGCGGCCCTCGGTGCGGATGATGGTCTGGCGCGCGGCGAGATCGAGCACGGGCGCGTTGCTGCCGTGGCCGTTCACGAGCAAGATCTTGCGAAAGCCGTGATGCGAGAGGCTGAGGCAGACATCCAGCACGTAATCGAGCATATGGCGTGGGTCGATCGTGACAGTGCCCGGGAAGTCCATATGGTGCGGCGAGTGGCCGTGCGCGATGGCGGGCACGATCACGGCGTGCTCGGGCACCAATGCGCCTGCTCGCTTGCAGATCTCATCAACGACGTAGATATCGGTGTTGAGTGGCAAGTGGTGGCTATGCTGTTCGACACAACCGACAGGCACCACTGCAATGCGCGATTCCGCGACTGCTTCCTTTAGTTCCGGCCAGGTCATTTCGCCCATCAGGTATTTCTTGGTCATGGGATTCCTCTCTTGTTCCTTGATAACGTTTGACGAGTAGGATGTACAGACTGGCTTGTTATTCCTTATCCAGATGACCAGTCAAGACCTGATTTCTTCGCTGATGTGTAAAGAATAGCCGACTAACGAATACGTCCTCTGCCAGACCCGATGTGCGATGTTCGCTCGATCACCCACGCAACCGAGCGAACATCTGTGATGTTGGTGAATTAGGCCAGATCTTTTAAGAGCTTGATGCTCTCATCGATGGCAACCTGGGCCGCCTCGGGAGCGTATGGCGTGATCCACACCTCGTAGCCACCTTCGTCGTACGCCTCGGCGGTGGGCAGGTATGCGTTCGCGCCGTTGGTGTAGCCCGAGAAGAAGGTGGTGGTGAATGGCGAGGCTTCCTTGACGGCCACGCCGATGGCCGAGAACGGCTCGACGGGGATGCCGACGAGCGCCACATCGCCGATGCGGATGGCCTGGAAGGGCATCACGCGCTCGGTGCCGCTGCTGCGCATCCCGATGATGTTGAGCGACATGCCCGCGCACTTCGCGAGGCGATTGGCTTCGCGGATCTGATCGGCGGGAGCGCCTGCGGCGTGAAGGTCGGCCAGGCGTTGACACGCATTCTCGTACTCGGCGATCTCCTCGGGGGTGGCGGGACCGCGATGCCAGATCGGCAGGGCCACATCGCGGGTGATGCAGCGCACGACTGGCTCGGGGCCCTCCACGGGCACATACTCGACCACACCCATCGTCCACGACGACTCGACGGTCTTGCTCATGCGCGGCTCTGTGCGGCGGGTCGAGATCAGTTCGGCCACGCGCACGGCCTCAAGGCCGATCTGGCGTCCGATCCAGCGGGCATCCTCCGGGCGACAGGAGAAATCTCTGATGGTGTCCAAATCGCCGGTCGCGCCCTGTAGGAACAGACATGTGCCGCCGCTGATCTGCTCGACGGTGCGGCGAACAGTGCCCGGGTAGTCGGTCGAGATCAGGCGGTTGTCCCATGCCAGGATGGTCGGGTGAGCGGCGTAGTTGACGAGGATGGCGATCGGTTGGTCGGTCTCGTCGTCGTCGATGCGGATGACGCCGACGCTGTGGTCGCAGAAGCCGTTGGGGTTGGGGTACATCAGCGGCCTATCACCTTCGCGGAGCAGGCGGCGGCTGCTGTTGACCTTGCAACTCCCAGTTCCGCTGCCGATCCGGGCGGGGCGTTGCGCGCGCTGAGCGGCGACGCAGGTGCCTGCAACGCGGTCGGTGAGGCTCGCAACGTATGGCGCGATCATATCGGCTCCGCCATCGAACCAGGCTTTCGAGAGGTTCGGACCGGAGTGGGTGTGGCTGGCCGAGATGCGAATATGGCTGGCGGGCACACCTGTCAGCGCAGTGATGCGGGCCTGCATTTCTTGGAGCCACGCACCTGTGGGCGGGAAGAGCAGATCCCACTCGACGATCAGCACTTCTTCGTTGCCATCGGTAACCGAAAGCACTGTGCAGGAGAGGGGGATGTCGATGCCTTCGGCTCCCTCGTGAACTTGAGCGCTCCAATTACCGTGAGAGATTCCGACGGGAGGGGTAATATCACAACGCGCTGTTCCTGCGCGAAGACGTGCTGTCATGATTTTGGTTCCTGATGAATGAGGAGTTGAGAGTAGTTCCTATGATGACATAGCGAGGTCGGATGTTCGCAACGCTGCGAACATCCGACAGGTGTTTGGGTGAACTCTGGTGAGCACCAAGAGTTAGTTAGACTAGCGGTCGAGCCACACGGTGCGCAAGCCGCTGTGGAAGTCGTTGAAGGCCACGTACATGTCCTTCACGTCGTTGCGCACAGCGTGGAACTTGTAGTTCTGCAGGAGGTAGACGTGCGGGACTTCGTCGAGTACCAACTCCTGGATGCGGCGCACCTGCTCCTTGCGCGATGGGATGTCCAAGTTGACGGCCATCTTCTCGAACAGATCCGAGAGCTCCTCGTTCTTCCAGCCCTCGCCACCGGCGAACCAGTTGGCGGCCTGGCCCACGTGCGGGCGACCGAAGTCGTTGAGGTAGCCGGTCGGGTCGTGGCGCATACCGCGGGCGGTACCACACCACTCGAAGTTGCCCTCGCCGACGCGCTGTGCGAACGTGCCGATTTCCTCGACGATCACGTTCACCTCGATGTTGAGCTCGCGCAGCAACTCCTTGACGATCTCGGCGCTCTGGGCGTGCGCGGCGGGCAAGGTGTGCAGGGTGACCGAGAAGCCATCGGCGTAGCCAGCCTCGGCCATCAAGCGCTTGGCCTCCTCCATGTCGGGGGCGAACCACTTGGCGGCCAACTCCTCGGGCGTGATGTACCAATCGCCGTATCCGGGCGGGATGGGGCCGCTCAACTCGGCAGCGCCGCCATAGACGTTATCGATGATCATCTGGCGGTCGATGGCCTTGCTGATAGCCTGGCGCACCAACTTGTTCTCCCATGGCTTGCCCTCGTTCTTCATCGTAAACTGGATAACGCGGGGGGCCGAGACCAAGCCCTGGAGGATGGTGATGTTCGGGTCACCCTGGAGCGAGGGAACGGTGTCCGACGAGATGGTACAACCGTCGATGGCACCCGAGCGCAGCGCGGCCACGCGGGCGCTCTCGTCGGGCAGCACTTTCAGCGTCAGTTGATCGAGGTACGGCTGCCCTTCCTTCCAGAAGTCGGCATGGCGCTCGTAGGTGAGGCGGTCGTTGGCAACGTATTCGATCAGCTTGAAGGGGCCAGTGCCGTTACCAGCGGTCAACACGTTGCCCTGGTAGGCGTCCTTCTTGACCACGGGGCTGTAGCGTGCCCAGGCCAAGTAGCCCAGCACTGTCGGATCTGGGCCCTTCATGTTGAATTTAACGGTGTACTTGTCGACCACTTCGACGCTTTCGATCTGCGCCGGGTACTGGGCGACTTTGATGCCCGGCTCCGGCGGATCAGCCTGCAGGTCCATCGAGTACTTGACGTCCTCGGCGGTCATCTCGCTGCCGTCGTGGAACTTCACGCCCTGGCGCAGATGCCAGATCCAGGTATTCTCGTCGGGGGTCTCGTAGCTCTCGGCCAGTGCGGGCTGCACGTTCAGGTCCTTGTCCCATTCGACCAGTGAGTCGTAGATGAACTCCTTGCCCCAGTGGTTCGAGGTGTTCGCGGAGCCGAACGGCAACAGGTTCGCGGGGTCCTGCTCGATCGCCCAGGTGAGCGAGCCGCCCACCTTGGGGCCGGATGTGACAGCCGGAGCCGTGGTCGGGATCGCTGTCGGAGCAGCAGCGAGGGCTGCCGTCGGTTGGGCTGCTGGGGCCGCGGTTGGCTGCGCGGCTGGAGCCGCCGTGGGGGCAGCAGCAGGCGCTTCGCTACCACAGGCCGCCAACAGGGCCATTGCGCCCGTGCCACCGGCGATGCCGGTCAACCGACGCAAGAATTGTCGGCGTGAGAGTCGAGTGGACGGGGCGTTTTTGATGTCGTCCTGATTTGAGTTGCTTGGCATTGGGTTGCTTCCTCCTGACGCAAGGCATCTATAAAAACGGACTCGGGACTATCCCTGTATGTTAGAAACAAGCGTGTGATACGTCTCGTTTCTCGCTATGCGGCGGCTTGCACGCATATGTAGGAACCGAGGTGTTGCTCGCATACGGCTTGCGTGATCGAATTGCGACATAGGTATGCGCCAGTGCCCAGTGACCAAAGTGAGAGGGTTGAACCACATTTGCCAGGCAAGGGCGATTGTCTTGTTACCTGTTGATGAACCAACTCGCCTGCTCGGCGCGCGAGCGCCAGCGTAGCCAAAGTGGTTGATCTGAGGCGGGAAGGAATCAGCGATGCTGTTTGTACACTTGGAGTTCATACAAGCAGAACCTCAATATCGCCGATCATAGTGCTCCCTAAACTCACTAGCAAACCAATGGGATGGTATGCTGTACAGGTAGTAACCTGTAAGTAGGACAATTTAGGACAATTGGAGTTTGCGTGTACCTACTATACCAGGCAAGCCACCTGGTGTCAAGCGACTTAAACGCCATAGCAATGCACTTTATTCGGTGATACGCTTTATGATGCGCTGCAATTTATACGACAAAAGAGCAAACACTTGTCGCAAAGTTGACACCAATCAGGGCCAAGACTATAATAGTCCTACAGACAATCCCTCGATACAGCAGACAGTTCTAGGTCAATTCCCGTGTGAGCTAGAGAGAATCCTGATGAGCCGGCTAAAGAAACAGAGCGCCGCAATGATCAGTGAAGGATCGCACTCAGCCACAAGCGGTGAGACTAAATACACTGCAGCTGGTATTGCGCGTATGTTCGAGGCGCAAATCTCTAGTGGCCGGTATCAGGTTGGTGCTCAATTGCCCACCGTGCGCGATTTAGCCGAGCAGTTGAGCGTTAACAAGAACACGGTCGTGCGCGCGTACCAAGCACTCGAGCAGCAGGGGTATCTCGAATTAGTACGGGGTCGAGGCGCGTTCGTTCGTCAGGTCGATACGCCCACGAGTAGCGAGCATTGGCGTCATCGGGTCGCTCAATTAGTGGCCGAGGCGAAACAACTCTCCCTCTCGCGGCAGAGCGTTATGCGAGAACTGCTCCAGAGCGTCGAGATGGTGTATGGGCGCAGCGAACTGCGGATCGCGTTTGTTGAGTGCAACCAACCCGATATCGAGACGCTCGGCGAGGAGTTGAGCGCCGAGGTGGCCTATCGCCTCGAAGGTGTGCTGCTCTCCGATCTCCTAAAGGATCCTCAGAGTTACTTAGCCCGTTTCAACCTGATCGTCACCACCTTTTTCCATTTAGGCGAAGTGCGCCAAGCGCTGGGAGAAACAGCACATCAAAAGGTAGTTGGCGTGTACGTCGCGCCGAACCACGATGCCATGCTGGAGATCGCAAAGCTGCATGTGCCAGTGCTCGGCCTGATTTGCGATTGGCCGAAGACCATCGATTCGCTCAACTATAGTATTCGCGCCTACCATCCCTCGGCGACCGTGCTGCCCGCGCTTGTAGATGATGAAGCGCGTCTGCATCAGTTGCTCAACAAGGCCGATGCTCTGGTGGTGACCCGTTCGGCGCAGGCGCGGTTGATGGAGTTCCACCCGCAATTGCCGATCATCACCGTCACATTCACGATCGACCAGCAATCGATCGATTATTTACGAGGGAGGATTGAAGAACAACTCGCTCGACATAACTCGCAGAGCGATTAAGATAAACCGTATTGGCTCTGCTAGTGCAGGGCCAATCTGTTCTTACGCGTGGGGTCTATCCTCGTAGTTAAGCAATGACGCTTTTCAAGGAGTTCGTTCATGCACATTACTTTCCCGTATACACGATGCCAGGTGGGGATCGCCACGCGTGATGTGACGCCGCCAGTCGGCATTTACTCCCGCACTTGGGGTGCGGCGACGCACGAGACCGCCGAGGGCGTACACCGCCCGTTTAAGGCCACCGCAGCCGTATTCGCTCCGTTGGAGGGCGAAGGCCCACAGTTGGCGCTGATCGCGGTCGATCTCGGTTGGTTTCAATATTCGCAAGACGAGCGCGACCTGCGCGATGCGGTGATCAAGGCTGCGGGCCTCGATGAAGCCTCGGTCGTGATCAACATGTCGCATACGCACGCCGGAGCTAACGTCAACTCGATGTTGGAGGATAAGCCGGGCAGCGAATTGGTGAAGCCCTACTTGGCCTCGCTCACGCAGAATATTGTCGATGCGGTGAAAGAGGCACAGGCCTCGCTGGAGCCAGCTTGGGTGACATTCGGCTATGGCCGCTGCACGCTGGCGACCAACCGCGACTTCTGGGATGCAGAGGCCGGGCGCTACGCCTGTGGCTTCAACCCAGACGTGCCCGCCGACGATACGCTGCTGGTGGGCCGCGTGACCGCCGAGGACGGCACCATCCGCGCTACGCTGATGAACTACGCCTGCCACCCGACCACGCTGGCCTGGCAGAACAAACTGCTCTCGCCCGACTTCATTGGCGCGGCTCGCGAGATTATGGAGAACATCTACGGCGCGCCATCGCTGTTCCTGCAGGGCGCATCGGGCGAGTTGGCCCCCCGCGACGATTACGTCGGCGATACAGCGATCGCGGATCGCAACGGTCGCCAACTCGGCTATGCGGCTGCCGCCACGCTGGAGAGCCTGCCGCCACCCGCCACGCTGTTCAAGTACAAGGGTATTATGCCCTCCGGCGCGAACTTGGGCGTGTGGGATTACGAGCCGATCGAGGAATCGCAGCTTGTGGAAGCCAAGAAACTGGTTGCTCAGCAAGTGCCGCTGTTGCTGAAGCGCAAAGAACAGCCAACCACAGTTGATACGCTCACCGACAAAGATTCGCACCAGGAGCGCGAGAAGGCGCTGCGACGGCACTTTGTTGAGATCGCGCTGGGCACTGGCCCGGTGCATCACTCATCGGTGTGGGTGTGGCGTTTGGGCAACGCGGTGCTGGTGGCACTGCCGCAGGAGGCGTACTCGGGCTATCAGATCGAGTTGCGTCGCCGCTTCCCGGACGTTGCTGTGATCGTGGCGGGCGTCTCGAACGGCAGCATCGGCTACATTACGCCGCGCGAGACCTACGGCCAGGGCCGCTACCAGGAGCAGCAATCGCCCTACGAGGCCGGTGTGTACGAACAGACGCTTGAAGAGACCGCAAAGGCGATCGCCACCCTATTCTAAGTGAGACCATGGTTTGCTAACGACAATTGGCTCTGCTTGCGCGGCAGGGCCAATTGTGTTCTTCATCATCGATACAGGCTCTTGGCCTAAGGAGTTCCTTCATGCATGTTACGTTTCCGTACACACGATGCCGGGTGGGGATCGCCAAGCGCGATGTGACGCCGCCCGTCGGCATTTATTCGCGCTCGTGGGGCGCCGCCACGCACGAGACCGCCGAGGGTGTGCATCGTCCGTTCTACGCCACGGCAGCGGTGTTCGCGCCGTTGGAGGGCGAGGGCCAAACGCTTGTGTTGATCGCGCTGGATATGGGCGGCTTTTATGCGCCGGATGGCCGTGAGGTGCGCGAGAAGGTCTGCGCGGCGGCGGGCATCGACAGCGCCTCGCTGGTGATCAACATGTCGCACACTCACGCTGGGGCTGCCCTCAACACCCTGCTGGTAGATAAGCCGGGTGGCGAACTGATGCGGCCTTATCTGGATGAATTGATCGAAAAGCTGATCGATGCGGTGAAGGAGGCGCAGGCATCGCTGGAACCAGCTTGGGTGACGTTCGGCTATGGCCGCTGCACGCTGGCGACCAACCGCGACTTCTGGGACGCCGAGGCCGGGCGCTACGCCTGTGGCTTCAACCCAGGTGAGCCAGCCGACGATACGCTGCTGGTAGGCCGTGTGACCGCCGAGGACGGCAGCATCCGCGCCACGCTGATGAACTACGCCTGCCACCCGACCACGCTGGCCTGGGATAACAAACTGCTCTCGCCCGACTTCATCGGCGCGGCTCGCGAGGTGATGGAGAACATCTACGGCGCGCCGTCGCTGTTCTTGCAGGGCGCATCGGGCGAGTTAGCCCCTCGCGACGATTACGTCGGCGATACAGCGATCGCGGATCGCAACGGTCGCCAACTTGGCTATGCGGCTGCCGCCACCTTGGAGAGCTTGCCGCCGCCCGCCACGCTGTTCAAGTACAAGGGCATCATGCCCTCTGGCGCGAACTTGGGCGTGTGGGACTACGAGCCGATCGAAGAATCGCAGCTTGTGGAAGCCAAGAAACTGGCTGGCCAGGAAGTGCCGCTGCCGCTGAAGCGCAAGGTACAGCCGACGTTGGTCGATACGATTGCGGAGGAAGATTCGCACCAGCAACGCGAAATGGCGCTTCGTCGCAAGATCATCGAGATGGCGCTGGGCACCGGGCCTGTCCACGACTCATCGGTGTGGGTGTGGCGTTTGGGCAACGTGGCGCTGGTGGCACTGTGGCAGGAGGCGTATTCGAGCTTCCAAATCGAGCTGCGCCGCCGCTTCCCGAACATTCCCGTGATTGTGGCGGGCGTCTCGAACGGCAGCATCGGCTATATTGCGCCACGCGAGACCTACGGCCAGGGCCGCTATCAAGAGCAGCAATCGCCCTACGAGGCTGGCGCGATGGAGCAAGCGCTTGAGGAAGCCGCGCAGGCGATCGCCGCGCTGTTCTAATGTGAGAGGATCGGCTGGCTGTGGAGCCGATTTTTTGGAATAAGGAGTTCCTTGACCATGCACGTCACATTTCCGTACACACGATGTCGGGTGGGGATCGCCAAGCGCGATGTGACACCGCCCGTTGGCATTTACGCGCGCTCGTGGGGCGCCGCCACGCACGAGGCTGCGGAGGGTGTGCACCGTCCGTTCTACGCCACGGCGGCGGTGTTTGCGCCGTTGGAGGGCGAAGGCCAGGTGTTGGTGCTGATCGCCCTCGATATCGGCGGCTTCCCGTATGTGCCGGATAACCGCGCATTACGGGCGAAACTTGCGGAGGCGGCTGGCGTCAACGAAGCTGCCGTTGTGATCAGCATGTCGCACACGCACGCTGGTGCTCGGGTCAATACCATGCTGGAGGGAGCGCCAGGCACCGATCTGATCAAGCCGTACTACGAGCGATTGACGGAGTTGTTGCTTGAGGCGGTGAACGAGGCGAAGGCATCGCTGGAACCAGCCTGGGTGACGTTCGGCTATGGCCGCTGCACGCTGGCGACCAACCGCGACTTCTGGGACGATGAGGCCAAGCGCATCGTCTGTGGCTTCAACCCGGGTATGCCGGTCGACACGACCCTGCTGGTGGGCCGCGTGACCGCCAACGATGGCCGCATCCGCGCCACGCTGATGAACTACGCCTGCCACCCAACCACACTGGCGTGGGAGAACAAACTGCTCTCGCCCGATTACGTTGGCGCGGCCCGCGAGATTATGGAGAACATCTACGGCGCGCCGTCGCTGTTCCTGCAAGGCGCATCGGGCGAGCTGGCTCCTCGCGACGATTTTGTCGGCGATGCGGCGATCGCGGATCGCAACGGTCGCCAACTTGGCTACGCGGCTGCCGCTGCCTTGGAGAGCCTGCCGCCGCCCGCCACGCTGTTCAAGTACAAGGGCATCATGCCCTCCGGCGCGAACTTGGGCGTGTGGGACTACGAGCCGATCGAAGAATCGCAGCTTGTGGAAGCCAAGAAACTGGTTGCCCAGCAGTTGATCCTACCGTTGAAGCTGAAGGAAGTGCAGACCAAAGTCGATGCGCTCACCGACGAAAATTCGCATCAGGAGCGCGAGAAGGCGCAGCGACGGTACTTTTTGCAGTTGGCGGTTGGCACTGGCCCGTACCACGATTCCTCGCTGTGGGTGTGGCGCTTGGGCAATGTGGCGCTCGTGGCGGTGCCGCAGGAGCCGTACTCATTCCTGCAGGTCGAGCTGCGCCGCCGCTTCCCCAACCTAACGATCATTGTTATGGGTGTGGCGAACGGCAATAGCGGTTATCTGCCGCCCCGCGAATTGTACGGGAAGGGCATCTACCAGGAGCAGCAAACGCCCTACGAGGCCGGCGCGCTGGAGCAGGTGCTCGAAGAGGCAAGCAAGGCGATCTCTGGCCTCTTCGCGTAGTGATACGCAATCTACAGGACAAGGCCGATGATGCAACACGCACCATCGGCCTTGTTATTTGACCCAACGAGCTAGAAGTTCTCGAGTGAACTCTTGGTGTCGCCCTCGGCGGGTGTGTAATCGGTGGCGGTATCGGTGCCACTGCCGCCCTTGAAGACATCGGCGCCGCTGCCACCAGTGATGGTATCGTTGTCGCCGTCGCCATCGAGGAAGTCGTTGCCCGCGCCACCGTAGAGCTCATCGCTGCCGCTGTCGCCATCGAGCGAGTCGTCGCCGTCCTCGCCGTAGAGCTTATCGTTGCCCGCACTGCCCTTGATGGTGTCGTTGCCATCGCCGCCGTAGATGATGTCGTTGCCATCATCGCCGGTCAGGATGTCGTCGCCTCCGAGGCCACACAGCAGGTCGTTGCCTGCCTTGGCATCGAGGTGATCGTTACCTTCTGTACCGACGATCACATCGTCGCCTGTAGTGCCCCGCAGCAGACCTGTGTAGACTTTGCCGTTGTCTTTGCCACCAACGATCAGACCTTGTGCATTGACATAGATCGTTGCGGTCTGACCTTGGCACGTAGGCGGCCCAGATGGCGTGCTGGTGGGTGTGTTGGTTGGCGTGTTGGTTGGTGTGTTGGTGGGTGTATTCGTTGGCGTATTGGTTGGTGTGTTGGTTGGCGTATTTGTTGGCGTGTTGGTCGGCGTATTGGTGGGTGTGTTGGTTGGCGTGTTAGTCGGCGTATTGGTTGGTGTGTTGGTTGGCGTATTGGTCGGCGTATTGGTTGGCGTGTTAGTCGGTGTATTGGTGGGTGTGCTGTTCACGATAAACGTCACGCTATTATCGGTGCTGGTAGAGGCAGTATTGCCGTTACCGGCTGCATCGTTCGCCACATTCGCCGCAATAGTCGCGATCACGGTGCCAGTGCCTGTCATCCCGCTCACCGCCACGTTGTAGGTTGCCGGGCCACCCGTCACGATTGCCGTGGTCGCGCCAGCTGTTCCGCTCAGTGTCACATCGTTGTTCGTAAAGCCTGTCACTGGCTCGGCAAACACCACAGTGAAGTTGATTGGGCTGGTGCTGGTCGGATCTGCCTGCCCAGCGGCCTGGTTGATCGTCACTGTTGGTGGTATGCTATCGACCGTCCAGATGTAGGAGGCCGGGGTTGGGTCGACATTGCCCAGGCCATCGGTCGCGCGCACCTGGAAGCTGTAGCTGCCATCGCCCAGGCCAACATAGATCTGCGGGCTGCTACAGGGCGTGAAACTGCCGCCGTTGATCCGGCACTGGAAGCCGGCCAGGCCACTGCCACCCGAGTCGCTACCGGTGAAGGTAAAGGTCGCGGTGCTGCTATTGCTGGGATTTGGCGGGTTGGATGTGATCGTCGTGTCGGGTGGTGTGAGATCGGCCAACTCGAACGAGCCCTTATCGCAGACACCTCCGACTGGCCGCGAAACTCCGCGCTGGTCGATTGCCGCGCAGGTGGCATTATTACCGGTATTGATTGCCGGGCTACCGCTGAGCAATACGTGTGTCAGGGTCGGGCCAGTGTTATTGGCTAGCGGGCCAAGCAGTGGATTGATCGGGCTGGCCCCCGAACCAACCTGGTTATTATTAACGCCATTGACGATACCGCTGGAGCCGGTGCCGTCGCCAACCAGGTTATACGAACTGGAAACCACCGCCCCGCTGATGTCATCGCGCACCGATGTGATCGAATTGAAGTTGCCGGCCACAATCGTATTGCGCAGCGTTACTGATGCCGTAACCTGTGCGATACCGCCACCCGCTCCGGTGCCGTTGTTGTCGTTGTCGGCAGTATTGTTTGTGATCGTAACATTGTTCACGATTACAGTGCCGCTGCCGCCGCTGGGTGTCACAAAATAGGCACCGCCGCCACTGTTGTCGGCCCGGTTGCCTGAAATTGTGCTGTTGGTGATATTGAGTGTACCTTCGTTACCGGTGGTCGAAATACCGCCACCATTGCCCAGCGCACCACCGGTGATACTGGCGGTGTTGCCAGAGATTGTGGTGGTGGAGATTGAGACAACCACTCCTACGCCGGTGGAGATAGCAATGCCGCCGCCCTCGCCGCGCACCGTGTTGTTGGAGATGGTCGAGTTGCTGATCGAGAGCGCGCCAGAGGTATGGATACCGCCGCCCACAGTAGAGCCACTGGGCGGCAGGGTCTGGTTATTTGAGATCGTGCTGTTGCTGATCGCCAGCGAGCCGCGATTCTCGACTGCGCCGTTGGAACCGGAGAAGTTATTGATGATCTGGACGGAGGTAAATGTTGAGGTCACATTATTATGGAGATAGATCGCGCCGCCCTGCTGGAAAGAGGCGAGGCGTGTATCGCCGTTCTGGACGGTCAGGTTCGATAGATTGAAGGTGCTCGAACTGGCAGGGGACACGTCAAAGATGCGCTCGATGCCGCTGCCATCGATGATCGTGTTGGCAATGCCGTTGCCCTGGATCGTGAGGCTGTCCTTGACATCCAGGTCGCCCCCGTTGCCGTTGTCCTCGTTGGCGGAGCCGGTGAGCGCAAAAGTGCCGTTAACGCTAAACGTGATCGTATCGAGGCCGGGATTATTATTGGCCGCGCAAACCGCCTCGCGCAGGCTAGTCAGCTGATCCGGGCCAGGCAGCGAGGCCAGCGTGACCGCCCCACAATTAGCGGCTGCGTCGAGTACATCGGCGGTTGTGGTCACAGTGATGCTGGCAGCGTATGTTGTTTGGGCGGTGCTTAGCATAGCGGCCACCATTGCGAGCGCTACCAGGAAGCGCGACCTGCGCTGGAATGAATTTCGCCCAGGCAAGAGATGAAGTAAACGCATCATTCGCTCCAGTGTTCTCAGTGCAATACTCTTCAATGAAGAAGGCCTATGTCCAGACGAACGATGAACGATGAACGATGAACGATGAACGATGAACGATGAACGATGAACGATGAACGATGAACGATGAACGATGAACGATGAACGATGAACGATGAACGCGGCAGCCTTTCTCCCTCGTCTTTCGTCCTTTGTCCTTCGTCTGCCTGTTTCGTCGTTTGTCCTCCTACCAAAACGCTTATTCGAAGGGTAGCGCGGCTAGAAGTTCTCGAGTGAACTCTTGGTGTCGCCTTCGGCGGGCGTGTAGTCGGTGGCGGTATCGGTGCCACTGCCGCCCTTGAAGACATCGGCGTCGCTGCCACCATGGTGTCGTTACCATCGCTCAAACTGACACCAGCGCCAATGGTATTGGTGACGTTCACATTGTTGATGGTAAGCGTACCGACGTTGTCGCCACTGATCGCCGTGCCGCCCTGCCCCTGTATATTCAGCCCGCGCCTTGATAGATAAAGATGATATCGCCGGGATCATCGTTGGCGTTCGCGTTAAACTCAGCAATACTGTTGAATGGACTATCGAGACGACCGTTGCCCGAAGCCGCACTATTATCGATAAACCACACCACTGGCCCAACCGTCATCGAGACTGTGGCACTTCTCGTATTGCCATCCGTGTCGCCCACGCTGTACGAGAACGTATCCACACCTGAAAAACCCAATGGTGGGATATAGGTTAAGGCACCGTTCGTCGTGAAACTGACCCAACCGCCATTTGCGCTCGTTGGGTTATAGCTTGCTACATGGAGCGAACTGCCATCGGGCTCGGAATCGTTGGCCAACACATCATCCGCCGCTGGTACCGTCAACACCACGTTGCCGACTGTGCTGTAGGCATCGTCGCGTGCGAGCGGCGTGGATTTGAGCGAACCGGGCACCAGTTCGGTATTGGGGTCGATGGTATCCTCGAACGAAAGAGCGTCGCTTGTTTGATTTCCCGTATTCTGAATAGTGACCGTGTAGCGAATCGTATCGCCTGGGTTGACGACGCCATTGCCACTGGCGTCAATCTGTAGCGCATCGCTTTTAGTGACGGTAATATTCGCCGCTGCCTGCATCGACGTTGGAGAACGGAAAAGAGACCTGTCCCCATCAGAAGCATAAAAACCGTAGGTATACGCAACCAACGTGCAAGCTTTCGGTATGGGGAATAGAGCATACATCTTCCTTTACATAAATCTTTATGACAAAAGATAGATTTCTGTGTGGATTGTTAGGTTCTTCTTTGGGGAATGAGAAAAAGAGCGTACGGGTGGGGAAAGAGTAACATATTGTCCTCTTTTAAGTATCATGGATATTACGGTATTTTCTTATCCATAGGATTACTTAGAGTTTAAAGATGAACATAACTATTCAATTGGAAGTGTTGATCTTTTAGTTGATGTGTTGGTGTGATGTGTGATGTTTTGTGAATGTTAGTGTATGTCTTGATATTGTTGGAGTCAATATTGAATATAAGCAAATTTTATGAGGAATTTGTTATTTTGCATTGATAAATGTGGATTTTTGTTTGTTAAATGTATTTAAAATGGGTAAAAATGGTTGCAGTTTGACGCATGCGGCTATGTGCTGGTGTATCATTGGAATAAGAGTGAGCGTGTTGTTTTATAAGTAATTGACAATTTTCTATTCGAAGGAGTTATTGTCATATCGATCGATGTAAGAGATCTTAAAGCTTGTTCCAATGAAGAATAATAAGCCTCCTTACGTCACCAATTGCCCCTTTAGAATGACAGTGAGAATCATCAAAAACTTAAAAAACAGGGCAATCAATGTGTGAGATCGGCATGCGACTTCACGATCGAGGAGAGCGCGTATAATGTGCAGCATCGGTTACAAGCGTGCTGCACCTTGCATAGGAAAGATTGACATGTCAACCTCATATGATGTGATCGTGGTCGGCCTCGGCGCCATGGGAAGCGCGACGACCTATGATTTAGCGAAACGCGGCCTGCGTGTATTGGGTCTCGAACGTTTCACGCCTGCTCACGACCAAGGCTCCAGCCACGGTCGCTCGCGGATCATTCGCCAAGCGTATATGGAGCACCCAGACTACGTGCCGCTGCTGCTGCGGGCCTACGAGCTATGGGCCGAGATCGAGCAGGCATCCGGCCAATCGCTGCTCACCATCACGGGTGGCCTGATGATGGGCCGGGCCGGTAGCCACGTGGTAACGGGCAGCCAACGCAGCGCGCAAGAACACAACTTGCCTCACGAGATGCTGAACGCCGACGAGATCCGCCGACGCTACCCGGAGTTCAGGCCCAACGACGACACCGTTGCCCTATTCTGCCCCAACGACGGCCTACTCGACCCCGAAGCCAGCATCCGAGCCTATCACGCTCAGGCCGCCGCGCTAGGCGCCGACCTGCATTTCGGCGAGCCGATGCTGCAGTGGCAGCCCGATGGTGATGGCGTGCGCGTCACCACTGCTCAAGGCTCCTACCACGCCTCGCGCTTGGTGCTTTCGGTGGGCGCGTGGGCGCCAGAGATCCTGGCCGACCTCAACCTGCCGCTGGCCGTCGAGCGGCGCGTGCTCTACTGGTTCGAGCCGCAGAATGGCACCGCCGCCTTCCAGCCCGATCGCTTCCCGATCTACATCTGGGAGACACCCATGGGCTTCGATATGTACGGCTTCCCCGCGCAGGATGGTCCTCCCGGAGGCGTGAAAGTCGCCTTCCACAACATCGGCGATGAGGACCGCTGCACGCCCGACACCATCGACCGCGAAGTGCGCCCCGCCGAGATCGCCCGCATCAGAGACATGCTGTCGCAGACCATTCCGTCGCTCAACGGCGAACTGCTCGCCACCGCTACCTGCATGTACACGCTCACGCCCGACCATCACTTCCTGGTGGGCTTGCACCCGCAGCATTCGCAGGTCGTGTTGGCCTCGCCCTGCTCGGGGCATGGCTTCAAATTTGCAAGCGTGATGGGCGAGATCCTAGCCGACCTCGCGCAGCAGGGCAGCACTCGCCACCCGATCAGTCTCTTCGATATCAATCGCTTTGCGAAGCAATAAGAAAAAACGTGGTATCGGCCCTCTGTGCACAGCAGAAGGTCGATACCACACGTTGTCAAAGTAGACATAACTGTGTTAGAACGCGAGAGGAGCGACCGATGAGCCAACCGACTCTCAAGGTGATCAATAACACCGAGCGAGGCCGCTATGAAGCTGAGGTGGATGGGAAGATCGCCTTTATCGAGTATCGTGATGCGGGTGGCGTACGCTACTACACGCACACAGAGGTGCCCGAGGAACTAGAGGGGCGCGGCATCGCGAGCGCAATGGCAAAGCAAGTGCTCGACGAGGCGCGGGAACAAAACCTTTCGATCGTGCCGCACTGCCCGTTTATGCGCAACTACATCAACCGCCACCCCGAGTATCAATCGTTGGTGCGCTTTTAGGCATTCCGAAGGGCTACGCCTCGGCAGTAGGCTCATCAACAAACTGCCGCTCGTACAGCGTGCGGTACAGGCCACCCCGTGCCAGCAACTCCTCGTGCGTGCCACGCTCCACAATCCGCCCTGCCTGCACCACGCAGATCTGATCCGCGTCGCGGATCGTGCTGAGGCGATGCGCGATCACAATCGCCGTGCGCCCCTCCAACAGCCGCTTCAACGCCTGCTGAATCAGCAACTCGGTGATCGTGTCGATACTGGCGGTGGCCTCATCCAAGATCAGGATGCGCGGCTCGGCCAGCATCGCCCGTGCGATGCACAACAACTGACGTTGCCCCACCGACACGTTCGCCGCGCCCTCCAGAATCACGGTGTCGTAGCCGTCGGGCTGCGCCATAATGAAGTCGTGCGCATTCGCCGAGCGTGCGGCTCGCTCGATCGCCTCGCGTGGCGCGTCGGGCCGCCCGAACGCGATGTTCTCCGCGATCGTCCCGCTGAACAGGAACGGCTCCTGCGAGACCAGTGCCATCTGCTGGCGCAGCGAGCGTTGCGTCACATCGCGCACATCGTAGCCGTCGATGCGCACCGCGCCCTCGCTGACATCGTAGAAGCGCGCGACTAAGTTCGCAATCGACGTTTTGCCCGCGCCCGTCGGCCCCACCAGCGCGATGGTCTGCCCCGCCGTGATGGTCAGGTTGAGATCGTGCAGCACCGGCGTATTATCGCGATAGCTGAACGAGACATTCTCGAAGCGGATTTCGCCCTTGATCGGCGGCAACTCCACGGCATCGGGCTTATCTTGGATGCTCGGCGTGGTGTCGAGCAACTCCAACACCCGCTCGCCGCCCGCCATCGCGGCCTGCATCGTGGTGTACAACTGGCTCAGTTCTTGAATGGGCTGGAAGAAGCGGCTCACATACGCCAAGAAGGCCACCACCACACCCAGCGTCAACTCCTCCTGTGCCACCGCTCGCCCGCCGAACCACAGCACGATCGCGGTGGCCAACACGCTTAGGAAATCGACAAAGGGCAGGAACATAAACGACAGCGACATCGCGGCCACGTGCGCATCGCGATTGGCGGCGTTCACCTGCTCGAAGCGCTCGCGGCTATTGTCCTCGCGGGCGAACGCCTGGATGACGCGCATCCCCGAGAGGTCCTCGGCGATGCCGCCCACCACAGCCGCCACCTTAGCGCGGGTCTGCCGGAACGCCGCGCGGGCGTGGCGCGCGAACACCACAGTGGCGAGCACCATCAGCGGGATCACCAGGAACGAGAGCAGCGCCAAGCGCGGGCTCATCGAGAACATCACCACCACGATGCCCGCCAACACCAGCACATCGCCGATCAGCGCGATCAGCCCTTGCGAGAGCAGTTCGTTGATCACGGCGACATCGCTGATCACCCGCGAGATCGTCACGCCGACGATATGTTGATCGTGGTAGCCCAGCGGCAGTTCTTGGAGATGGCGGAACAGGCGTTGCCGGAGCGTTGCCAACACGCGCTGCCCCACCCACGAGAGCAGGTAGCGCTGGCCCGCCGAGCAGATGTAGATGCCCACGAACGCGCCGCCCGTCAGCAGGGCGATCTGCGCGAGGCCAGCCGCATCGCCGACGCTGATGTACTGGTCGATGGCTATTTTGATCAGATACGGCGTGCTCAGCGTCAAGCCCGACGCGATCAGCATCAGCACCAGCGCCAGCAGCATGCGCTGCCAGTAGGGGCGCACAAACTCCAACAGGCGCAGCACCACCTGGCCATTGAAGTGAGTGCGACCGTGCCCCTCGTCGCCGAGCGTGTTGAGAATGCCGCGCGGCCCCATCGACGAGCCGCTCGATCCGATCGAAAACCCCATGCGATGCCTTTGTTATAAGCCAAACGTTGTGTTTAGGCGGATACTTCCCCTGACGCAGGCATCAGTTCCGCCCGCGTGAAAGAGCGCGTTCGTTTGTCGACCAACTTCACCGTGGGCATATCCTTGCTGTCTTGAATGCCAAGATCGTTCATCTTGCGGGCCGGTGGCAGCAAGCGCTGTTCGAGGTTACCGATTGCCTCATTATACGCGTCGGTCGCGCGATCTAAAGCGGTGCCGAGTTTGCTCATATGCTCGGCCAGCGTGCGCAGCGCTTTGAAGATCTTCTCGCCCTCATCGCGAATCCTTTGGGCCTCGGCGGCGAGGCGTGTCTCGCGCCAGCCCAGCGCAGCCGCCTTCAGAATGGCGATCAGCGTGTTGGGGCTCGCCAAAATCACGCTTTTGCCGAAGGCGTAATCGAGCAGTTCGGCGTCGTACTCAAGCGCAGTCTGGTAGAACGTCTCGCCAGGCACGAAGATCACGGTAAACTCGTGTGCGCCATCGACCTTGGCAGGATAGTTCCGTTTGCTCATCGCGTCAATATGGTTGCGAAGTTGACGAGCGTGTTGGCGGAACAGTTCGGCGCGCTGGTTCTCCTCGGCATTGAGCGCATTGAGAAAGCCCTCCAGCGGCACTTTGGAATCGACCACGATCTGACGCTCGTTCGGCAGGCGAATGATCACATCGGGGCGATAGGTGGCATCGTCGCTGGCGACGGTCACCTGCGTAGCGAAATCGCAGTGTTCGAGCATCCCCGCCATCTCGATCACGCGGCGCAGTTGCATCTCGCCCCAACGTCCGCGCACTTGCGGCTTGCTCAACGCCTTGACCAGATTCGAAGTCTCCTGATTGAGCAAACGCTGGCCCTCTTTTAACTCGGTAATGACGGCGTTCAGGCTACCGTATGCCTGTTCGCGCTGGCGTTCCAGCGACGCAACTTGATCGCGCTGCAGATCGAGTGTTTGGCGTAGCGGCTCAAACAAGGCGTTTAAATCGCTGCGTGCCGCCTGTTGCTGGCGCTCAAGCCGCTCCTGCGCCAAGGTGAGGAACTGCTCGCTACTCGCTTTCAGTGCTTCGTTGCTGAGTTGGGCAAAACTCTCTCGCAGTTGCTGTTCGGCGCTCTGCAACGCCTCAACACGGGCGGCATGGCTGGCACGCTCGGCCTCCAATGCGGCTTCGGCCCGAATAGTGCGCTCCCGCTCAACCGATACCGCAGCCTCGATGCGCATTGGAACACTATCGCGCTCGGCCTGCAGCGCCGCTTCAGCAGCAGTGGCTCGTAGAAGCGCATCCCGTACACGGCGCCCCATCACAAACCACGTCACAATCCAGCCAATCAGAGCGATGATCGCTATGCTCGTTGCAATAAGAATGCTGATTTCAACGTTCATCGTGCTGCTCCTGTGCTACAACGAGATGTTTTGATGTGAGTATAGCCTAGGAGCGAATGCACAAATGTGCACTAAATAACCTTTCTATTTGGATTCGCTGCATTGGAGTGCCTAATGGAAAGTTTGTTTACATAATCGAATGAAAATAATAATCTGTGAAATCTGTGAAATCTGTGAATACCATCCTACCCCTTCGGCTTTAGTTGATGCTGGTAGATCTCGGCGTACAGCCCCGATTCGCGCAACAACTGCTCGTGCGTGCCCTGTGCCGCGATGCGCCCGTGCTCTAGCACCAAGATCTGGTCGGCGGCCCGCAGCGTACTGAGGCGTTGCGCGATCACAAACGAGGTGCGCCCCTGCATCAAGTGCTGGAGGGCGGCTTGGATCTGCTGTTCGGTGTAGGTATCCACGCTGGCGGTGGCGTCATCGAGGATTAGGATGCGCGGGTCGGTGAGCAAGGCGCGGGCGATTGCGATGCGCTGGCGCTGCCCGCCCGAGAGCATCACGCCCCGCTCCCCCACGTAAGTCTCGTAGCCCTGCGGCAACTCGCAGATGAAGTCGTGGGCCTGCGCAGCCCTGGCGGCGGCCTCGATCTCTTCATCGGTGGCGTCGGGCTTGCCGAACGTGATATTCGCGCGGATCGTGTCCGCGAACAGCGTCGTTTCCTGCAGCACAATCCCGATCTGATCGCGCAGTGAAGCGAGTGTGACCCTGCGCAGATCGTAGCCATCGATCGTGATGCGGCCCGTCGTGGGGTCGTAGAAGCGCGGTATCAGGCTGATGATCGACGATTTGCCGGAGCCAGCCGCGCCCAATAGGGCGATGATCTGGCCGGGCTTCGCCGTGAAACTGATCGATTCGAGCACGCGCTGCCGCTTGAAATAGCTGAACGAGACGTTCTCGAAGCGCACCTCGCCCCGCACGGGCGGCAGCTCGATCGCGTCGTCGGCGTCGCGCACGCTCGATGTGGTATCGAGGATCTCGAAGATCCGCTCGCCCGAAGCGGCGGCCTGCACGATTGCCGGGATGATCGTGCCGAGGCGGCGCACTGGTTGCACCAACTGGCCCAAGTAGGTCGAGAACGCCACCAGTTCGCCCAGGCTGAGTTGTCCCCGAATCGCTTGCAGGCCGCCGTACCAGATGATCGCGACGGTGCCCAGGTTGGCGATCAGATCGAGCAGCGGCATCTCGATCGCTTGCAGGCGCGTGAAACGGGTGCTCAGATTGAACCAATGCTGGTTCTCGCGGTCGAACCGCTCGATCTCGGCTGGCTCCTGCGCGAACGCCTTCACCACTCGTGCCCCGCGTAGGTTCTGTTCGAGTCGGGTGGTCAGCACGGCCATCTGCTGCTGAATGGCGAGGGTGAGCGGTCGCGATTGTCGGCCAAACACGGCGGCGCGGTAGGCCAGGATCGGCATCGTGACGAGCGAGAGCAGCGCAAGCGTGGGGTTCATCAGCAGCAGGGCGCCCAACGTGCCCAACAGCAGCACCACGCCCTCGGTTACGCGTAGGAAGGCCCGCCCGGTCAGGAAGCGGATGCGCTCGACATCCTGCATGGCCCGCGAGAGCAATTGCCCGCTCTCGGCGCGGTCGTGGTACGAGAACGAGAGCGAGAGCAACTTCTCGTGGAGCGCGCCCCGCAGATCGTAGGCCACGCCCTGCGATACCATCTCCGACCAGCGGCCTTGGAGGAAGGTCAGGACACCTTTGAGCACCGTAAGGCCCAGCAGCGCGCCAATCGAAAGCGCGAGCAGTTGCGTATCGTGCTGCTCGATGCCGTGGTCGATGATCCAGCGGATAAATTGGGGCGTGAGCAGTGAAAGCCCGCTGATCGCCAGGAGTGAGAGGTAAACGCCGATGGTGTGACGCCAGTAGGGCCGCAGATAGCCGAAGCAGCGCAGCAGAATGCGCATGTCGCCGGGCTTGGGCTGGATCTGCGGCACCAATGGGGGTTCAGGTGGAGCTACCGATTGTTTCGTTGTTGCTCCAGGCACACCACTTCCTACCTAACGGCTGGCCCAAAGCATGCCGCGCCGCACAATCTCGCGAGCCTCGGGCACATCGAAATCGGCGGTGACGTGGCCCAGCGAGCAGTAGAAGACGCGTCCGTGACCGTAGCGTCGCTTCCACACCACAGGCATTACCGTGCCCTCGATCCAAAATGCGTGCTCACCGCTGAAGGTGGTGGTCGCCAGCACTTTGTTGGAAGGATCGGTGTGCATGTAGTACTGTTCGGAATGCATCTTGAAGTCGTTGAGGCCAGCCGTCACCTCATCCTCGTGATCGACGATGTTGACGGTGTAATCGATGATGTTGCCCGGATGCGCGACCCACTGACCTCCGACCATAAATTGGTACTCGGTGTTATTGCGGAAGGAATCGGCCATGGTGCCGTGCCAACCCGCCACACCCACGCCGCTGCGAATGGCGTTGAGCAGGCCAGCCTCTTGCTCGTTGGTGATCGTGCCCATGGTCCAGGCTGGCACGATCAAGCTGAGCGATTGTAGTTTTTCGGTGTTTAAGTAGACATCGAGGGTATCGGCCAGTTCGACTTCAAAGCCTTCAGCCTGCAGAATTCCAGCGAACAACCGTGCCGATTGTTCGGGTTGGTGCCCGGACCAGCCACCCCAGACGATCAGTGCTGATTTCATCTCTGCTATCCTCTTGCTATGGTACGTTATTCGTTGTCTTGTACCAGTTTCACGCCCATGCGTTGTTCGTAGATGCGTGCGACAGCAGCGGCGCTATGCGTGCCCTGTCCGGCCTGCATGGCTTGATCGAACAGGGAGTGTGTGAGCTCGGTGATCGGCGTCCAACCACCAAGTGCCTCAGCAGCGGCGAGCGCGTACGCGCCGTCTTTGTAGTGCAGAGTGAGTTCGCGCCCGGTGCCCATGTTACCTTCGAGGAGTTGGGGAAGCATTTGATCGAGCACGGGCGAGCCACCTAGGCCACCTCGCACAGCGTGATAGATCGCTTCCATATCTGCGCCTGCTTTGGCCGCCAAACCAAATGCCTCCGCGATAGTGCAGAAGGTCGCTTCCATTATCATTTGGTTGACATATTTCGCCATCAGGCCCATGCCATGTGTGCCGATGTAGGTGATCGTCGAGCCCATGGCTTGGAAGATCGGTTGACAGCGTTCGAACACCTCGCGCTTGCCGCCGACCATAATGCTCAATGTGCCTTCGCGCGCGCCGCGCTCGCCACCCGAGACGGGCGCATCGAGCATGGCCACGTCTCGTTCGGCCAGCAACTGCGCGAACCGCTGGCTGGTCGCCAATTTGCTGGTGCCCATATCGATCAGAATCTGATTGGGCGTGAGCCGATTCAGCAACTGATCCGGTCCTTCGAGCACTTGGATGAGGATATCATCGCTGGGCAGCATGGTGATCACAACGTCGGCTTGGCGTATCGCTTGTTGCACCGATGCGACCGTGACGACGCCTTGCTGCTGCAAGGCGGTGCGCTGTGCCTCTGCCGTATCGTAGGCTACTACCGTGAACCCTGCCCGCAGCAGATTGACTGCCATCGGGCCACCCATGCGTCCTGCTCCGATCATCGCGATTGTACGGAGGGTCGATTGGCCTGTTCGATCTTGCATCTTCGCCTCTACTGGCTTCTACGAAGGTTTTCAGCGTTTTACCACAGTATATGAGCACCCCATATTTGTCAAGGTGAACTTGCAGCCGTTGCGCAAACCGATGATACAATAGGCCAGCAAAGCCGCACATAGCCTAGGACGGAAGGATATCATCATGGCCGAGAAAGTCTTCCTCACCCGAAATATCCCCGCTGGTCCGCTCGAACGACTGCGCCAAGCCGTTGATCTCGATGTTTGGCCTGGTGACCTGCCGCCGCCTCGCGACGAGTTGCTGCGCCGCGTCGCCGATTGCGATGGCCTGCTGTGTATGCTCACCGATAAGATCGACAACGAAGTATTCGACGCCGCGCCGCGCCTGCGAGTCGTCAGCCAGATGGCGGTAGGGTTCGAGAATATCGATGTTGCTGCCGCCACCGCGCGCGGGATTCCGGTCGGCAATACGCCCGGCGTGCTCACCGACACCACCGCCGATGTCGCGTGGATGCTGATCTTGGCGGCTGGACGACGGGCGCTCGATGGGGTGCGTTACATCGCGAACGGCCAGTGGCGCACCTGGGAACCGATGGCGCTGCTCGGCACAGAGGTGACCGGCGCGACGCTCGGTATCTACGGTCTCGGCGCGATTGGTGCGGCGGTTGCGCGGCGCGCGAAGGGCTTCAATATGCGGGTGCTCTACAGCGCGCACCGCGAGAAGCCCGATGTGGCCGCCGAGGTGGGCGCAACCTTCGTTGATTTCCCCACGTTGCTGCGCGAGAGCGATTTCCTCTCCATCCACTGCCCGCTGAATCCGCAGACGCGCAAACTGTTCAATGCTGAGGCGTTCGCGCAGATGAAGAAGGGCGCGATTGTGATCAACACGGCCCGTGGCGGCGTGCTGGATCAGGATGCGCTGCTGGAGGCGGTGCGCAGCGGGCATTTGGGCGGCGCGGGTCTCGATGTGACCGACCCCGAGCCGATCGCCCCCGATCACCCGTTGCTGCAGCAGGAGCGCATCATTGTGGTGCCGCACATCGGCTCATCGACGGTGCGCACCCGCACGCGCATGGCCGACTTGGCGGTGGATAATCTGCTGGCGGGCTTGCGCGGCGAGCCGCTGAAGCATCAGGTGAAGATCTAGCGCGTATCTGCGGCAAGTGTGTGCGTGAGGGCTGCCACAAGGGCAGCCCTTTGCGTTTGGGTCGATGCGCCAGCCCTAATTCCACACCATTGCGCGGCGGGTGGTCCAGTAGGCTTGGGGTGGTTCGGCCAGGGCTGCGAGGGCGGTGGCGGCCTCGTCGTCCCAGCGCACATCCAGCGCAGTCAGGTTCGAGCGCAGGTGTTCGACGGTGGCGGCGCCACTCAGCACCACATCGGCCCAGGGCTGCGCCAGCGCTGCCGCCAGCGCCAGGGCATCGAGGGTGGTGCCCAGCCGGGCGGCTTGCTGTTCGAGCACGGCCCGCTGTTTGGCGAAGGTCGGCTCCTGGTTGCGGCTGGTCAGGCGACCGTTGGCCAGCGCTTCTTTGACGATCACACCCATGCCGGCGTCGTGTGCTTCGGCCAGCGCCGCGCCCACCGATGGCTCGAGGATGTTCCACGTCGCTTGCACTACGTCGAAGAGACGCACGCCGTCGATGGTGACGCTCAGCGCGCGGCGCAGGGTGGCGGCCTGGTCGGCTCCGCTCAGCGAGAGGCCCAGCGCGATGCCGTTGGCTTTGTGGCGGGCGAGTTCGTTGAGCACGGCGGTGTTGTCGAGGATGCCGCTATCGAGGGTGGCTGAGTGAACTTGGTAGAGATCGAGCGCATCGCCGAGCGTGGCCTGCGTCTCGTTCCATTGGCGTTGTAGCACATCGAGCGTGTGCGATTTGACCTCGTGGACCTCGGCCTGCACCTGCCAGTTGGCGGTGTAGGTGTAGCCCCATTTCGAGCCGATCGTGGCGGCGCTGCGGGGGATGTTGCGGGAGCGCAGCCAGTTGCCCAAGAACTCCTCGCCGCGCCCGTAGGATCGTGCGGTGTCGTAGTAGCGCACGCCCGCTTGCCAGGCCGTATCGAGCACGCTATCGGTCAGTGCTTGCATGGCGGCGATGTCGTAGTTGCGCTTGAGGTCGTCGGCGTGCCCAAGGTTGACGTATCCGGGCCGCCCAAGCGCCGCTAGCCCGACGCCGATGCGTGTGACGTGCAGTCCTGTGACGCCCAATGTTCGTTGTTCCATGGTCTGTTCCCGTTCAGTTGGCTGCCCAGCGCTGCCCGTTGCTGCGCTCGGTTGGTGAGATGATAGCATTGTGGGTTGGGGTTGTGCAACTCTGTTGGTGATAATCCACAGATGACACAGATGACGCAGATGAGGTTTGAATTCTTGAGCAAGTCACCAAGTCATACCTCATCCGAATGATTGATTACAGGATCAGTACACTTGCCGAATAACATCTCTTCGGCGTGAAACGAATACCAACATTCACAGGGAAAGTGGTGTCGATGTGCTGCTACGCGCAGCGCATCGACACCACAAAAAACGTCAGCTACCTTGCTGCTGCAGCCTAAAACGGGTTTGTTACTACACAGTTCTATCGGATTTGGTATCACCACGTCATCGAACAGGAACGACTGTGAGGGTTTGGGTATTGTGCGACGCTGCCACCCTGTGTATTCGTATGCGTAGGCATGACAGTAGGGCGCTGCGGATGTGGCGGCGTTTCTTTCCCCAAACATTGAGCACCACGAGGGTCGTTTCGTGGTGCTCGGGTGTTAGGAGATGTTGACGAAGCGCTCGATCTGGGTGACGATTTGGCGCAGTCGCTGCACGTTCGGATGATCGGGGCCTTGCAGCCCTTCGCGCAGTGTGAGGGCGCGGCGCAGCATTTGGTGCGCTTCGGGGTATTGCCCGGCATCGCGATAGAGCAGACCAAGGTTGGTCATGCTGGCGATGGTGTGGGGGTGGTGTGGCCCGAGCGTGCGGGCACGGATGCTGAGCGCACGTTCGCAGAGCGGGCGGGCGTTTTCAAGGTCGCCGAGCTCGTAGAGCAGGCTGGCCAGGTTATTGAGCGTAGTAGCGGTGTCGGGGTGGTTTGGCCCCAGCACTTCTTCGCGGATGCTCAGGGCGCGTTCGTAGAGTCGACGGGCCGCGATCAAGTCGCCTTGGGCTTTGTAGAGCAGCGCAAGGTTGTTGAGACTGGTGGCGGTGTCGGGGTGCTCCGGCCCGAGCGCCTGTTCGTTGATCTCGAGTGCGTGCTCGTAGAGGTTGCGCGCGTTGGTGTAATCGCCTTGGGCCTGCAGCAGGCTGGCCAGGTTGGTGACGCTGGCGGCGGTCTGCGAGTGGCGCGGCCCGAAGATGCGCATGCGGATGTCGAGCACGCGCTTGTAGAGCGCTCGGGCTGTCGCGTAGTCGCCAGCAGCCTGGTGCAGCAGCGCGAGGTTGCTGAGGCTTGTGGCGGTGTCGGGGTGCTCTGGTCCGAGCGCTTGTTCTCGGATCTTGAGTGCCCGTTCGTAGAGCGGGCGTGCGGCTTCAACCTCGCCTTGGCTTTGCAGCGTGTGGGCGAGGTTGCTGAGGCTCCCGACGATGCCGGGGTGGTTTGGCCCCAAGGTCTGTTCGTGGATCTTGAGCGCCCGTTCGTAGAGTTCGCGAGCGGATGCGGTATCGCCTTGTTCGCGCAGCAACCCTGCGAGGTTGACGAGACTGTCGGCGGTGGCCGGGTGCTGTCGGCCAAGGCGTTGTTCGCGGATGTCGCGCGCTCGCTCGAAGAGTGGGCGTGCGGCGGCGTAATCGCCTTTGGCCTGCAGGAGCCGCGCCAGGTTGGTGAGGCTGGCAGCGGTGTGCGGGTGTTTTTCGCCGAGCCGTTGTTCGTGGATACGCAGGGCTTGTTCGTAGAGCGTGCGAGCGGTATCCAGTTCACCTTGGATCTTCAGGATGCCAGCCAAGTTGATCAGGCTATTGGCGGTGTCAGGGTGATCCGGTCCGGGTGTTTGGTGATGGATCGCCAGGGCTTGCTCGAAGAGCGGGCGTGCGCTCGCGTAGTCGCCTTCATCTTGCAGCAGGCTGGCGAGGTTAGCCATGCTTGTGGCGGTTTCGGCGTGTTGTGGCCCGTACACTTGCTTATGAATGCTGAGCGCTCGTTCGTAGAGTTTGCGTGCAGCCGCGTATTTGCCCTGATCGTGCAGCAGGCTGGCCATATTGGACAGGCTGATGGCGGTGTCGGGGTGGGTCGGCCCGAGCGTTTGTTCGTGGATGCTGAGCGCTCTTTCGTAGAGCGGCTGAGCCGCTGCGTAATCGCCCTGCGCTTGGTACAGCCGCGCCAGGTTGGTGAGGCTGGCGGCGGTGTGCGGGTGCGTGGGGCCGAGCGAACTTTCGTGAATGGCGAGCGCGCGTTCGCACAGCGGGCGAGCCGCGGCGTAATGGCCCTGGTCGTAGAGCAACCCGGCCAAGTTCGCCAAACTCGCGGCGATATCGGGATGGGTCGGTTCGAGCGTTTCTTCGCAGAGTTGCAGCGCTTGGTTGTAGAGCGGTCGGGCCGCTGAGTAGTCGCCTTGGGCTTGCAGCAGCAGGGCGATGTTGGTGAGACACGCGGCGTACTGGCGGCTATCGCTCTCGGGCGTGAGCGTGCGGGCGGCTTCGTAGGCTTCGCGGGCGGCGCTGTAGTTGCCGATGGCTTTGTAGATGTGGCCGAGCAGGTTGTGCGCCATCACTTGCGAGCGCACTTGTTGCGCGGCTTGGAATCCTTCGAGTGCCTCGGTGGTGTACTTCTGCGCCTGGGAGAAATCGGCGCGGCGGAAGTGCAGCAGGCCCGCGTAGTAGCGCGCCAACGGGGCCATCACGCGGTCGCGCTGATGCAGGTTGATGGCGTTCTCAAGCCCGGCGAGTGCATCGTTCCAGTAGCCGTAGTCGATCAGCATTGGCAGGACGCTCTGCATCATGGAGCGTAACTCGTCGGGATCGTTGGCGGCGCGATGCCAGAGTTGCAGGAGCGGGTGCCAGTTATCGCTGTGTTGTCGCCAGATCGCGAGCTCTTCGGAGGCCGACGAGCGCACCAGGTCGAGCGTCCAGGTGGCGAGGCGCTGTTGTGCCTCGTCCACTTCGGTGTGATGGCGTTGTTTGGCCCAGTCGATCAGCATGCGGTGGATCTGCAGGCGGCCTGGGCTTGGTTCGCTAAGCAGCGCGCTATTGAGCAGGAGCTTGATGGTTTGGTCGTCGGTCCCTGTGATGGCTTTGGCCGTTTCGACGCCGAAGCTGAGCGGATCGGGCGGCAGGGCGGCCATCTGCACGAAGGCGATGCGCGCGAGGTGCGGCAGCACGTTGGTGCACAGTTCGATGATGACGCGTGGGTGCAGCGGTTGATTGATCGGCTTGTAGCGCAATCGGGCGATCAGGCCATCTTGCAGGTTGAGGCGTGTCTGCTCGATCGGTTCGGCTGATTGCTTGGCGCGCAGTGCAGCACGATCCAGGTCGTCGAGAGTGAGCGAGAACCAATCCTCGTTGTGGACTTGGTGCTGACGCAGGTAGCCACCCAGCAGCACGAGCAGCAAGGGCGAGCCTCCGCAGAGGGCGGCGAGCGCAGAGAGCGCGTCGGCCTGTTCGGGGGTGGCCCAGCCCGTGTGCATGTAGAGCAGTTCGAGCGCCGCCTCGGATTCCAGCGGCGGGACGGTGAACAGGCTATCGTCGGCAACAAGGCTGTTGAGATCGCTCGCATCGCGTTGCCGCCCGGTCAGTACCGTGGAGATCAGGTCATCGCTGGGCAGGAACGAGCAGTGTTCGGCCTTCCACACATCATCGACGATCAGGAGGCAGGGCTTGCCTTGATCGCGGATCTGCATAGTGATGCGCTCGACTTGCTCTGCGATGCTGAGACGCGGGTCGTGTTCGAGGCCGAGGGCTGCGGCCCAGCCGCGCAGGTGCAACTCGATATCGGGGTGTTGTCCCAGGCCCATCATCAGGATGCCGCCGGTGAAGTGCTGGAGGATGACGGGATCGTAGGCGATCGCGAGGACGAGGCGGGTTTTGCCGATGCCGGGCGGGCCTTCGAGCGCCAGGCGCTGGTTGGGTGTTTCGAGCAGTCGCGCGCGTAGGGTGTCGAGCAGATCGTAGCGCCCAATCAGGCGATGCTGCGGTTGGGCGATCGGCAGACAGTTTGGCGCGATTGCGAGCAGTTGGGCGATCAACTGTTGGTCGGGCTGCGTTTGCGCAGGTACAGACTTACGCACCGGGTTCGACGGTGTTTTGTCGACTTGGGTATCGGCATGTGCCTGCATAGCATCTGCCGACGTCGCCTGTGCTGGAACGTAATAGTTGATCGCCATAAGTTCTTTGTTGCGGTGAGGATTGACGGTTAGAGACAACTAAAGCTAGTATACCACAACATCTCGTACGAGAAAGGGTACAAGAGATGAACAATTCGAGATGTTCTTGATCAGGGATTTTCATATTATGTGTAGTACGATGCTGTGTGGTGAGAGAGCATCCACAGATTTCACAGATTTTTGGGATGAGGCGATCGGATCTGTTATCCTCGAGTCACCGTGTCACAAAGAGAAGGCCGCCCTGCTAGTGCAGAACGGCCTTTTCTCGATGTTACGGAATGGAACGTTAGAAGATCACGCTGTAGGCCTTATCGACGCCGGGTTCGTTGTTGATCTGGGCCAACACGTCGGCGGGCACTGGGTCATCGAGCGTGAGCACCATCATAGCCTGGGCGCGGGGTGCTTGGCGCCCCACGTACATGCCCGAGATGTTCACATCGACGGCGCCGAGCAGCGTGCCAACGCGACCGATCATACCGGGGCGGTCGCGGTGGTAGGTCATCAGCAGCGGGCCAGAGGGCAGGAAGTCGACCCAGTAGCCATCGACCTCGACGATGTGCTGCTCATCGCGCAGCACGGTGCCCGCGAACTCGTGGACACCATCGGCGGTCTCGGCGCGCAGCACCAGCAGGCTGGCGTAGTTCTCGGCGGTCGAGTTGCTGCGCTCGGTGTACTTCAGGCCGCGCTCGCGGGCCAGCAGCGGTGCGTTGACTGGGGTGACGCGCTGCTCGCAGACGCCAGTCAGCAGACCCTGCAGCAGGGCGAGGCGCAGCGGGGCGGTCTCGACATTGGCGAGTTCGCCGCGGTACTCGAACTCGTAGGAGCGCACCGGGTTCTGGATGAGTTGGGTGCAGAGCGTGCCGAGCTGCTGTGCCAGCTTGATGTAGGGCGCCAGCACCGCCCACTCCTCGGGGGCCACGAACGGTGCGTTGACGGCTGCACGAGGCGTGCCGCCAGCAAGGGCGGTCAGGACGCTCTCGGCCACATCGACACCAGCGAGTGCCTGGGCCTCGACGGTGGAGGCGCCCAAGTGTGGGGTGGTGATGATGCGCGGGTGCTTCAGCAAGGGGCTGTCCGCCGGCGGTGGCTCCTGCTCGAACACGTCGAGCGCGGCGCCCGCGATCACGCCCTTCTCGATGGCCTCAAGCAGCGCGTTCTCATCAACGATACCGCCACGGGCGGCGTTGATCAGGTAGGCGGTCGGCTTCATCTGGGCTAGGCGAGCGGCGTTGATCATATGGCGGGTCGAGTCGATCAGCGGCACGTGGACCGAGAGGAAATCGCTCTGGGTGAGCACATCGTCCATCGAGGCCAGCGTGATGCCGAGCTGCTCGGCGCGGTCGGTGGAGACGACCGGGTCGTAGGCCAGGACGTTCATTTCGAGGCCCCGCGCGCGACGGGCGACTTCGGTGCCGATGCGGCCAAGGCCGATCAGACCGATCGTCTTGCCACGGACTTCGAAGCCCATGAACTTGCTGCGCTCCCATTTGCCGCTCTTGAGCGAGGTGTTGGCATCGGGGAGGCGACGTGCCAGGGCCATGATGAAAGTGATGGTCAACTCGGCGGCAGCCACGCTGTTGGCGGCGGGCGCGTTGACGACCAAGATACCGCGCTCGGTGGCGGCGTTGACGTCGATGTTATCGACGCCCGTGCCAGCGCGGCCCACAACGCGCAAGCGCTCGCCAGCGGCAAGCACATCGGCGGTGACCTTGGTGGCGCTACGAACGATCAACGCATCGTAGTTCGGGAGCAGTTCGATCAACTGTGCCTTATCAAGGTTGGTATGTATGTCCACTTCCGCAGCGGTGCGTAGTGCTGCGATACCTTCTTCTGCAATGGTTTCCGTGACCAGAATGCGATCCATAAGTGTTATGATCCTCCAAGGCGCTTGATGACGGCGCCAAGTTGTTCAATTGTTCGCGTGAGATCCTCCTCGGTGAAGAACCCGAGATGGCCGATACGCAGAACAGAATTGGTATATCGACCTAAGCCTCCCGCGATGATGGTGTTATAGTTGACCCTCAACGCGTCGCGGATCTCATTTGCAACCATGCCTTTAGGCACTTTGATAGCAGTAACGGTGTTTGAGTTGTACGGTGGGTCGGCGAAGAGCTCAAGACCAAGCTCAAGCACTTGCTCACGCACCAGATCACCAGCGCGAGCGTGGCGCGCAAAAATAGCTTCGCGCCCCTCTTGTTCCATCAGTTCGAGCGCAGCATCGAGCCCGTAGAAGGCGGTAACGGCAGGCGTGAACGGGGTGCTTCCCTCGCGGTGCGCCTGACGCATGCTTCGGAAATCCCAATAGAAGCGCGGCATGGTTGTGCGGTTGACCACTTCCCATGCTTTGGGGCTGACGCTGATCATTGCGAGGCCCGGCGGGCATCCGAACGCTTTTTGAGAACCCGTCACCACCACATCGATGCCCCAGGCATCGGTTTCGAACGGCAGCGCACCCATGCCACTGACCGAATCGACAAAGATGAGGGCAGAACTCTCCTCGTGAACCACAGCCGCCAATTTTTCGATAGGGTTAGTAATGCCAGTTGAGGTTTCGTTGTGTGTGAGGTAGACAACTTTGACATCGGGGTGCTCTCGTAGAGCATCGCGTAGGGCATAAGCGTTAGCGGCTGATCCCCAGGGATGTTCGAGACGTATCACGTTGACGCCAAAGGCTTCGGCGATTGCTGCTGAACGCTCACCAAAAGCCCCTCCAACCACGAAGAGCCCTTTGTCTCCTGGCGAGAAGATGTTGACCACGGCAGCCTCAAGCCCTCCAGTGCCAGAACTGGTGAAGCAGAGTATCTCGTTTTCTGTGGCAAACATTTTGCCAAGCCGACTACGAACCTGACCAAGCAATGCTTTGAATTCGCCACCACGATGGTTCAGCATCTGGTTGGCAAGCGCTGCCCGTACCTGATCTGGCATTGGTACTGGGCCTGGAAGGCGCAGATTCTGTGCTGGCATGATGTATCCAACTCCTAACGATAAGCGCTCTCGTCTGCACTGCAGAATGAGGCTGCAATGCAACGAAGACCTGCACAGCGGTGTGGGCAGGGCCATTATAGCGGGTTTAGAGGTTGAGTCAAGAACTTTTCTGGGTGGAACTGCTACAAATAGCAGGGGATCTGATATCGCATTGCAGCCGTGTGTATAGAGATTTGGTGTGTTGATGCGGTATTTTGGCCTTTTCCTGAACTTCTGCTATAATGTGCCCGTTATTGGCCCCCATCGTCTAGAGGCCCAGGACATCACCCTTTCAAGGTGAAGATCGCGGGTTCGAATCCCGCTGGGGGTACCATTGTTACGGGGAAGCTGTTCAGCTTCCTCGTTTTTGTTGTGCGAAAATCGCTTGGACTCATGAAAAGCTGTTTGAGCCTGCGGTGGCAAGGTACGTTCTTCTTTGAGAAGAAAACCCCCGCCACGTTCCTTTTGCGAGGACGTGGCGGGGTTCGTTGTGTTAGTTGGCGGTTGGTAGCGCCGGTTCGTGCTCCACGCCGAGTACTGTGGCGAGTTGCTGGTAGCGCTGCCAACGCTCTTGCACTTCCTGCTTGGCGTGCACGAGCAGTTCGTGTGCCCGCTCCGGATCGCTTTGGAGCAGCATGCGGTAGCGCGTTTCGTTGTAGATGTAGTCCTCCAACGGCACGCTGGGCTTCTTCGAGTCGATGATCAGCGGGTTCTTGCCGCTCTCGGCCAGCATCGGGTTGTAGCGATACAGCGGCCAGTAGCCCGATTGCACCGCCAGTTTCTGCTGTTTCAGGCCGTCGTGCATCTCGATGCCGTGCGCGATACAGTGGCTGTATGCGATGATCAGCGCTGGGCCATCGTAGGCTTCCGCTTCGAGGAATGCCCGCAGTGTCTGCTGATCGTCGGCACCGAGCGCAACTCGCGCCACGTAGATCGAGCCGTACGACATCGCCAGCAGGCCGAGGTCCTTCTTGTTGGTGGCTTTGCCGCGCGCCGCAAACTTAGCCACGGCGCCCGTCGGTGTCGATTTCGAGGCCTGGCCACCCGTGTTGGAATAGACCTCGGTGTCGAGCACCAGCACCTTGACGTTGTGCCCGGAGGCCAGGACGTGATCCAGGCCGCCGTAGCCGATGTCGTAGGCCCAGCCGTCGCCGCCGACGATCCAGACGCTCTTGCGCACCAGGTTATCGGCTAAGTTCAGCAGTTGGCGCAGGCCAGCGCTCTGTGCCTCATCCGCAGCGTTCTCGATGGTGGCGCGCAGGGCTTGCTTGAGCGTTGCGACGCGTTGGCGCTGCTCGGCGATGCCCGCCTCGCTCGATTGATCGGCGTGCAGCAGCGCATCCACCAGCGACGTATCCAGGATGGCGCGGTGCTGTTCAAGCAACTCGATGGTGAATTCGCGCTGCTTATCGAGGGCGAGCCGCATGCCCAAGCCGAATTCGGCGTTATCCTCGAAGAGCGAGTTGGCCCACGCTGGCCCGCGCCCCTCGCGGTTGGTGGCCCACGGTGTGGTGGGCAAGTTACCGCCGTAGATCGACGAGCAGCCGGTGGCGTTGGCGATCAACGCCCGATCGCCGAACAGTTGCGAGAGCAACTTGAGGTATGGCGTTTCGCCACAGCCCGCGCAGGCCCCCGAGAACTCGAACAGTGGGATGAGCAACTGCGAGTTCTTCAGCACTCCCATATTGATCTGTGTGCGGTCAACCTCCGGCAGCGACAGGAAGAACTCCCAATTCGCCCGTTCCTGCTCGCGCAGCGGCGCTTGCGGAGCCATGTTGATGGCTTTGCGGTTGCTTTGCTTCTTATCCTTGACCGGACACGCCTCGACACAGAGCGTACAGCCCGTGCAGTCCTCCGGCGAGACCTGTAAGGTGTATTTGGCGCCCGGGAACTCCTTGAAGCGCGCATCCGCCGAAAGGAAGGTGCTTGGCGCATCGGCGAGCGCGGCGGGATCGTAGACCTTGGCGCGCACCACGGCGTGCGGGCAGACCAACACACATTTGCCGCATTGGATACACAGATCTGGGTCCCACACGGGAATTTCTTGGGCGATGTTGCGCTTCTCCCACTGCGCGGTGCTGGTGGGGTACGTGCCATCGACGGGCAGCAGGCTGACGGGTAGCTCGTCGCCGCGGCCTGCGATCATCGGGCCGAGCACCTGCTTCACGAAGAGCGGCGCATGCTCGGGGACGGGTGGACGCATGGGCAGCGCGACCTCATCGGCTTGTGCGGGAGGAACCGTCACTTGGTGCAGATGCGCGAGCGCTGCATCAACGGCGGCCCAGTTCTTCTGCACCACGGCCTCGCCGCGCTTGCTGTAGGTCTTTTTGATGCTCGCCTTGATCTTGGCGATCGCCTCTTCCGGCTCGATGCCGCTGCCGATCGCGAAGAAGCAGGTTTGCATAATGCGATTGATGCGCCCACCCATGCCCTGCTCTTGCGCCACTTTGTTGGCGTCGATCACATAGAAATCGAGTTGTTTCTCACGGATCGTTTGGCGCACTTCGCTGGGAATGTGCTGCCACACCTGATCCGGCCCGTACGGGCTGTTCAGCAGGAATGTGCCACCGTGTGTGATGTTTTGCAGCACATTGTGGCGCTCCAACAGCGTGAACTGGTGGCAGGCCACGAAGTTCGCCTCGCTGATCAGGTATGGCGCGCGGATGGGGTTTGCACCGAAGCGTAGGTGCGAGGTCGTCACCGAGCCAGATTTCTTCGAGTCGTAGACGAAGTAGCCTTGGGCGTAGGTGTTCTCCTCCTCGCCGATGATCTGGATCGAGTCCTTGTTCGCGCCGACCGTGCCATCCGAGCCAAGCCCCCAGAATACGCAGCGCACCGTCGAGGGGTCCTCGATCGAGAAGGACGAGTCGTAGTTGAGGCTGGTGTAGCTCACATCGTCGTTGATGCCGATGGTGAAGTGATTCTTGGGCGTCTCGCTGCGGAGTTCATCGAAGATCGCCTTGACCATGGCGGGCGTGAACTCCTTCGATGAGAGGCCGTAGCGTCCGCCGATCACGCAGGGCTTGTGGTCGAGGTGGCTGGCCTCGTTGAGCGCCGCCACCACATCGAGGTATAGCGGCTCGCCGAGGCTGCCCGGCTCCTTGGTGCGGTCGAGCACGGCGATCGAGGTGACGGTGGGTGGCAGGGCGCGCAGGAAATGCTCGACGGAGAATGGCCGGAACAGATGCACATTCACAACACCAACGCGCTCGCCCTTGACGATCAGCGCCTCGGCGGTGGTGCTGGCGGTCTCGGCACCCGAGCCCATCACTACGATCACACGCTCGGCGTCGGGCGCGCCGATGTAGTCGAACAGCCGATACTGTCGCCCGGTGATCCGCCCGAAGCGATCCATCATCTGTTGCACGATGGTGGGGCAGGCGCTGTAGAAGGGGTTGACGCTTTCGCGGGCTTGGAAGTAGACGTCGGGGTTTTGGGCGGTGCCGCGAATGACTGGGTGCTCGGGCGAGAGGCCGCGCTGCCGATGGTTTTTGATCAGCGAATCGTCGATCAGGGCGCGCAGTTCATTGTCGCTGAGCGGGTCCACACAGTTGATCTCGTGCGAGGTGCGGAAGCCATCGAAGAAGTGGATGAACGGCACACGGGCTTGCAGTGTGGAAGCGTGGGCGATCGCCGCTAGATCGTGCGCCTCTTGCACCGAACTCGATGCCAACAGGGCAAAACCAGTGGCGCGCGTGCTCATCACATCGGAATGATCGCCGAAGATCGAGAGGCCCTGCGCGGCCAGCGAGCGCGCCGCCACGTGGAACACGGCGGGCATCAGTTCGCCTGCGATCTTGTACATATTCGGGATCATCAGCAGCAGGCCCTGCGATGCGGTGAAGGTGGTGGTGAGTGCGCCGGTCTGCAGAGCGCCATGGATGGCGCCTGCCGCGCCGCCCTCGGATTGCATCTCGACCACTAGTGGCACGGTGCCCCACAAGTTCGGCTTGTTGGTGGCGGACCAAGCGTCGGCCTGTTCGCCCATCGCGGTTGACGGCGTGATCGGGTAAATAGCGATAACTTCGCTTAATTTATAAGCTATTTGGGCGGCTGCGGTGTTGCCGTCCATCATCACATGCGCTCGTGGCATACATCCTCCGTTTGTTAATCGGCTTGCCACAAAAGTTGAGTGAACATCCCATTGCGTTGGAATATTGCTCTTTCAGTATAAGAAGGATGCAGATGAGTTGAGTGAATAGAGGGCAACGCGCAATAACCATCCTGCAACTTATTGATGGGGATTGCGGGAAGATATGGTGTGTTTAGCCAGAGGAAAACACTCTACAGGGGTTATTGAATTGCTGTTTCGAGGATACATAGTCGTTGCGCAGTGGAACCGTGCGCTTCCACAACAATTGGCGAACGGGTGGAGAATAGATCGAGATCATCGTCGTCGAGCAACCGCTTTTACCAGCCAAGCAGCTTTTTGGATGGTCTGAAGATCCGTTGTATCTGAGGTAAACCATCCGATTAAAGCCATCAGCAGACCTCGCCCCGCTTACGGATCTCCACATCTAGCGCATACATCAGAGCTTCGAGGCGCGTTTTGCCAGGTTGACGGGCGGGCATCTGTCGCAGAACGTCGCACACCGCAGGAGTGACGTGTTCAATCGCCCAGCGGATCTCATCGTCGGCGATTGTGGGATGCTCAGGATGTTCAAGCTCGAGCGCCAGTGCGGCGTGGGCCGCTGGCCCCAGGATATGCTTCGTCTGGTGGGCGTCGGCCAGGGGATGCGTGTAGGCGCTGGCGGCTGCCAGGCTCGCGGCGTGCGCGGCCTGCGCGGCTGCGGGGTTGCTGGCATCACGCGCGGCGGAGTACGCCGCCCACGCCAGTGAGCGCAGTTTGGCCGTGCGCTTCCCGCCACCCGCAAAGAAGCGAATGCCTTCGATCGCAGCGCGGGGCCGCTCGTCGTTGGAGATGTGTCGCTCGTACACGGTGAGCACACGCTCAGCGCAATCTGCCGCCCAAGCGCCAATCGCCCGCAGCGAATCCATACTTAGCGCGAAATACTCACGAGCCATCGCCCAACTCCGCATCTGGTGGCCTTATACCTTCTGCTCAAAGTATAGCATGGACATCTCGCTTTGGCTCGCATCCCCTCCTCATCACGCAAAATACATCTCTGAACTATGCTAAACTGCTGAACAAATAGCTTTGAGACGTGGTAGGGAGATTTGCAATGCGTTATAGTCTGAGTGGAGAGATCGCGCAGCGTGTTCGGCTGGATTTCGAGCCGAACGAATCGGTATGGGTGAGCAAGGGTGGCCTGATGGCCTACTCGTCTGGCATTCAGTGGCAGCCCCGCGTGCCCGGTGGCCTTGCGGGTGCGGTACGGCGCTCGCTGGCGGGCGAGGGCATTTCGCTGACCTACGTAGAAACGACGCAGGCCGGGCAGTTCGCGCTGCTGGCCTCGAACGCGCCGGGCCACATCGCCGAGTGGGATCTGGCGAACGGCCCGGTGATCGCCACGCGCGGCTCGTTCCTGGCGGCCTGGGGCGAGTCGATCGATATCACAGTGCAGATCGCTCGGCGCGCTGGGGCTGCCGTGTTCGGTGGCGCTGGCCTCTTTTTGCAGCGTGTCTCCGGCGTGGGCAAAGTGCTGCTGCACGGCAGCGGCGATTTCGAGCGCCACGAGCTAGCCGCTGGTGAGAAACTGCTGGTCAGCACCGGGCATCTCGCCGCCTTCGCTGATAGTGTCGATTACAACATTCAGGGCGTTGGCAGCGTGAAGCGAGCGCTGTTCGGCGGCGAGGGCATTTTTATGACCAGCCTCACCGGGCCGGGCGTGGTGCTGCTACAGACCCTCAAACGGGCGACCGCCACTGCAGCAGCGGCCAGCGGGTGATGGCGAATCGCTGAACGTTGCGCTAATCGAGTTGGGCGAGCAACGCCTGCGCCTCGGCGAAGCGCTCGACCCAAGCGCGTTGTTCTGCCGTGTCGGGTACGGGTCGCCCACGGGCGGTGGTGATGCGCGCAAACGCCTCTGCGGGGCGCAACCCCAACACCACCAGCACGCTCGCCGCGAACAGCGACGAGCGCCCGATCCCTGCACGGCAGTGCACGATCACGCTGCGCCCAGCCTGCACCTGCTGCGCCACATCCGCAATCGCGCGGAAGGTGGCCTGATTCAGCGGTGGCACCGTAAAATCGGAGATTGGGAACGACACCCACTGCAGGCCGAGCGCCTGAGCGTGTTGCCCCTCAGCCTCAAGCTCAAGCTCGATCTGTTCGAGATCGGTGAGTAAACAGACCAGCGTATCGGCGCCGAGTCGTTTGAGCGCGCCTAATTCGTCGGCCAGCCATTCGCCTCCCCGTGGACGCGCCATTGTGGCTAGCCGACCCGTTGCGGGTGTAGCTATCCAATAGACTTGCGGTTCCATCGCATCCCCCTAACGCTCGCGGAGCGCACGCAGCCAGCCTAAGCTCGCCTCGGTGCCGTTGCTTGCATTGTACTCGATGCCGATGCTGCCGTTATAACCGCTGGCCGCGATGGTATCGAAGATAAACGGAAAGCTCAGTTCGCCGGTGCCAGGCTCATTTCGCCCGGGCGAATCGGCAATCTGAATGTGGGCGATTCGGTCACTGTAGCGCAGAATCGTCGCGCTCACATTGCCCTCCATCCGCTGCATGTGGTATACATCGTACTGGTAGGCCAGGTTCGGCGCGCCAACCGAATCGATCAGCGCCAGCGTGTCGGGCGTGTTGGTGACGATGTACGGGCCGTTGTCCCAGCTATTCAGCGATTCGACCGTGATGGTGATGCCTGCGGCGTGCGCCAGTTCAGCGGCCCACGCCAAATTCTCGCGCACCCGGTCGAGCTGCGATTCGCGGCTCTCGGTCGGCAGCCAGTGGCCGACCAACGCGTTGAGCTTGCGGCAGCCGAGCTGATGGGCAAGTTCGAGCGCGATCGGCACATTGGCGCGGAACTGCGCCTGGCGTTGCGGATGGTTCAACAGGCCACGCTCGCCACGGGCAAGGTCGCCACCATCGAAGTTGAACAGCTCCACCGCTAGCCCCGTACCGCGGATCCGCCGCACGATCGCCGCCAGATCCTCGCCGCTCGGCCACCAAAATTCTACCGCATCGAAGCCCAGCCGCACCGCCTGTTCGTAACGATCAAGAAACGCATATTCCTTGAGCAAAATCGAGATATTGAGATGAAAACGCAGCATGAGCTTCTCCTGGCTGTTGCGGCTGATCGTCGTGGGCAAATCCGCGAACACAAAGATGTTGCCAGTTTTGTACCGCAAAGTTCCAAAACTGGCAACTCAGAAGCTCGTGAGTGAAGCTATTTGTTGATGAACGATAGATAGATGTTCTTTAGCGGCGGTGACTCGCCCGAGCCTGGGGTGCGTGTCGGTGTGGCCGTCGCAGTGCGTGTCGGTGTGGCCGTCGCAGTGCGCGTCGGTGTAGCTGTCGCGGTGCTGCTTGTCGCGCCGACAACAGTAGTTGTCGCCGTTTGTGTTGCTGTGGCAGTGCGTGTCGCCGTAGCTGTTTGCGTTGGAGTCGCAGTGGCCGTTTGCGTCTGGGTCGGCGTAGACGTGGGGGTGGGGCTCTTCGGTGTTGTGCTCGGCGGAGAGCCACCCAACGCATCGAAGTTGTGCAAGTAGTACTTCGTGTTCTGATCGCTTGCCAGCACCAACAAGCCAGTGGTGCTATTCACGGTCTGCTTGGTCGAGGTTGGGTTATTGATCTTATTATCGGGCGGATTACGAATAAACGGTTGCCCTTTGACCGTCGGCGTCGAGCTGGAGTTGAACGTATCCATATCGAAAATAGCCCGATAGATACCGCCGCCGCTCTCTGGCGATGTGCTAAAGACATTGATTTGTCGGTTACTCGTATCCAGCAGTAAGATCGCTCGGGTGTGGTGTTCGGCGACTGTGTAAACCGGTACGTGATGCCAGTTGCTGAGCGAGCCACAGCCCGATTTACATCCATGCAGCACCACTAGTGGATCGCCCGATGCCTCATTCGAAGTTTTTGTGACTACATACACGCCTTGACCATCGCTCTGCAGTTTAAAGTTGATATGATCATCAGCGGCTGCAACACCAGTTGAGTACAAATCGAAGGATATCCACGAGCTAGCTTGCTTCGGATCGCCGCCCTGATACACGGCAAAATGCATTTTTTTCGTATTCTGGTTGCTCCAGAGCACGCCGATCTTCGGGTTTAATGTATTGGTATTGGTATCGAAACTGATCAACGAGGAGATATCATCATCTTTGATCGTGTTGGCGTTTGGTACCGGCAGCGCAAACGGCGTCTCCCAATTAGTATCGCTGTCGATGCTATGGTTGATCATCACCTTGGTATCTTGGACAAAGGTCGTCCATAAGCGGCCATTGGGCGCTTTATCGATCACCAGCGTTTCGCCGCGGGCACTATTGATATAAATGGGGAAGCCGGGATCGGGGATGTACTTCTTGTCACTAGCGTCGTAGCTGTAACGATACAGCCGCCCGCGCTGCGTGCCGGATGCGGAGCTACCAGTATTGGAGAACACGTGCGAGGCGACGTACAGCTTCGTCCCATCCCAGAGCACATCGGCTTTGGAATTTTTGCGGTCGTCGAGCTGCACGCCAGTATCTTCCCAACTCTGCGTCGTCCGGTTAAAGCGGTGAATGCGATACTCCTCTTTATCAGCAGCACACAGGCTACCCCACCAGTAGCCGTCGTTCCACCATAATTTGCTCTCGGGCTTTTCGCCGGTCGGCGTTGAGGAACACTCAGTATGAAAGGTAAAATCGCGGTAGCCGTATTCTGCAGGAGTGGAGGCCTGGACAGGACCTACGAGGTGGCTCGCGAAGGGGAAAGCCAATACTGCGAATAAAACAAATCCAAAAAAATATTTCATGAACCGACTCCTGGACTGTATTGCACATTCTAAAGCGCAATCAAGCCATACAAAAGGAATACTCTATTCCTTCTGTGATCGTCCCTCAGCGGATCGGCTGCATTGCTTGGTGAAAACCTTAGTGATTATAGTACCTTCTTACTTTAGATAGTTGACAATTCTGTCACTTAGCAAGCTACTGAGTATGCAAAATCGTTATTTGATTATTTAAAAATATGTCATTGATTGGTAGATAGCGCCATACTGCTTTGCCAGCGCGGCCTGCGTGTACTGTGCCATGACGCGCTCGCGGCCACGGCGGCTCAACTCGCGGTACAGCGCAGCATCCTCGGCCAGCCGAAGCAGCGCCGCAGCCAACGCCTCCAGATCGCCCTCCGCGAACACCAGCCCCGCATCGCCGATCACCCGTGGGATCTCGCCCGACGACGACCCGACCACCGGCACGCCGCAGCTCATCGACTCGATCAGCACCCGCCCGAACTGCTCGGTCCACGTCGGCGTGCTACGTGAGGGCAGCACCAACGCATCGAACTCGTGCAGCGCGGCAGGCACATCGCTCGTCCACGGCAGAATCTCCAGCCGATCGGCCACGCCAAGCTCGCTCGCGCGGGCCAGCAACTGCGGACGCTGCACACCCTCACCCACCAAACGCAGCCGCATATGATCGGGCAAACGCGGCAGCACCTCCACCACATCCATCAAACCCTTCTGCGGCAACAAACGCCCCAAATAGCCGATGGTGAACGTATCGCGCGGCGCACTGCGCTCAACAAACGCGAACAGATCGGGGTCCACGCCGAACTGCGGCAGAATGCTGAGCGGCCCGCTGTAACCGTGCTTGCGTACAATCTTCGCCGCATCCTGCACACCCACGATCGCGTGGGCGGCGTGCCGGAAGTTGTAGCGCTCGAAGAATGCGAAGGGCGGCGGATACCAGCGGTCGATCGTGGCCCAATTGTAGAAGCAGCAGCGCGCCCCATACCGTACGCCCAACCGCATCGCGTGGAACGTGGCGAAGTTGAACGACTCCTCGTCGATATGGAACACATCGGGGCGCACCTCAGCGATCAGCCGCCCCAACGTCGGGAAAAAGTGCTCGTGATGCCGCCCGTTCAACACAATCGGCAGCACCTCCAGCCGATAGCCCTCTGTAAAGCGCCGCTCCAACGGCTGCATCCCCACGCCAGGCTCGCGCCAGCCGGGCGGCACCGCCACCGTCAACTCCATGCCCGGCAACTTGGCCAACTCCTCGGCCTTCTTCTGATACGCGCCAACCACCAGCGCCTTCGAGAGCATCAACACCTTCATGAGCCTACCCGACTACCTTCTCATACACCGCCAACGTTTGGCGGGCAACCCTGCTATACCGAAACTGTGCGGCCTGCTGAAGTCCACGCCGACTCTGATCCGCCCGCAACTCAGCATCGCCGAGCAAGCGCCACAGCGCCGCCACCCAGCCCTCGACATCATCGGGAGGCACGCGCAGCGCCGCATCGCCTACCACCTCCGGCAGACTGCTCGCATCCGCCACCACGCACGGCGTACCGCAACTCATCGCCTCCAGCGGCGGCAACCCAAAACCCTCGTAGCGCGAAGGCCAAGCGAACACCGTTGCAGCCGCATAGAGCAGTGCGCTATCGGCGTGTGGCACCTCAATGCGGCGCACCCACTCCTGCGCCTGCTCCTCAGCGATCACCGCATCGAGATCGGGGAACAACTGCGGATTATCGCCCAAAGCCCGCCCCGCGATCACCAACTGCCCAGCGGGTCCGCCTGCCCGTCGCAACCGCGCGAACGCCCGAATCAGCATCGGCACATTCTTGCGCACATCCAAACCGCCCACATAATAGACGAACGGCTCGCGCAGGCCGTACCGCTGCAACACCTCGGCGCGGGCCGCCTCGCGCTCCGGCGGCACAAAGTGCGGGCCAACCGCCAGCGGCGTCGGCGTGATACGCTCGTGCGGGATACCCAAGTGGCGCTCGATATCGCGGCGCGAATGCTCCGACAACGTCAACACATGCCGAGCGCCTCGCGCAGCACGCGCCACCAACGCCATATACGCGCGCACAGCGCGGCTCCCACGGTACTCCGGCAGAATTAGCGGAATAATATCGAGGATCGAAGCCACCATCGGCACAGGCGACCAAAGCGGCGGCGCGAAATACGGCACATGCAACAGATCGGCCCGCACCCGCGCAGCCGCACGAGGCACCGCGACCTGCTCGAACCACAACTTCGCCAGATTCTCGCTCCGCGCATCGAACGGCGTCGCCAGCGCCACGCGGTTGACAGCGGGTGGCGTCGGGCGGCTCGGCTCGCTGCGTTGCGGCACCAACAGCGTCACACGCAGGTCGGGGCAGCACTCCAGCAGCGCAGTCAGCAACCCATCGAGATATTGGCCCGAGCCGACCATCGGCTGGCCCCAAAACATACCATTGATCGCAATATGCATCGGCACTCCTTCGCCGCCGATTATAGCATCCTTCCCCACCAGCACCCGCTAGCCGTCCACGTGCAGCAGCATCCATCCGTGCCGCCGACACAAACGCATCCACACATATTACCGCATCAGAAAGCTCAAAATAATCGCCTGCCATCACACGTCGTTTTAAGAGCAGCCTGATATAAAAATGATGAGAAAGAGCACATGGCGCGTGACCGCCCGTCGCTACGGGAGAACAACGTCGTGCACAACGTGTGCGCGCTCGGACAGTGATGGCGCTGCGCGCCACAACGCGCGCACGTTACCCGCTGCTCCGCAGCGCATGGCTGCGCCGCTTGCACACCGTGGCTTCCTCTCGGTGACGGTGAATCGGAGACTCGGTGGCTTGCATCCCAAACAGTTGTGGATACCAACGAGCCACGGTTGCGCGCAAAGGCAAGCGATGCTACTATGCCGCTACCATACGCCATCATTGTGCCAACCTCCTTCGTATACGTACTGGTTGTCAGTACGCTGTACTGGCGGAAATTGTATTCATTCTAGAGAGACACTATGCTGACAGCACAAGAAATCATGAAGATCATCCCGCACCGCTACCCGTTCTTGCTGATCGACCGCGTGCTGGAACTAGAGGCCGGGAAGCGTGCAGTCGCAGAAAAGCAGGTATCGATCAACGAACCACACTTTCAGGGGCACTTCCCCGATTACCCGATCATGCCGGGCGTGCTGATCATCGAAGCGTTGGCGCAGACCGCCTGTGTGGCGATGCTGAGCCTGCCCGAGTTGCAGGGCAAACTCGGCATCTTCGCAGGCATCGACAACGCCCGATTCAAGCAACCAGTCACGCCGGGCGACACGCTGCGCCTGGAGTTCACCATCGAGAAGGTGCGCAAAGTGATTGGTCGCGGCCACGGCGTAGCAACCGTGAACGGCGAAGTGGTATGTGAGGCTGATTTGCTATTCGCATTGGGGGATCGACCATCTTAATGTTGTAGGAGGGGTTATGTCGCGGCGACGAGGATCACGGCTTTCGTATCGGCAGTTGTTGGCGGTGGTTGCGATCTTGCTGGCCCTGATGTCGTTCACCGGCATGTTTGGCATACCCTGGCTGCAAATGGCAGTAATAGTGCTCGCATTATCGCTGTTGCTATGAGACGATTATGACACAAACCTATGTGATCATCGGGGCCTCACGCGGGATCGGGCGCGCCTCGGCGTTGGCCTTGGCCGCGCCTGAGCGCCACCTTGTGCTCGCCAGCCGGAGCGCCGACGAGCTACGCCAAGTGGCAGATGCTGTGCGCGCACAAGGCGCTGAAGCGACCGTGGTGCCCTGCGACGTGACCGCCGAGCCGCACGTGCGCCGCCTCATCGAGGCGGCTGCGGGCATCACAGGTCAGATCGACCTCCTGCTCAACAGTGCGGGCGGCGCGATCGTGGCGCCATTCGAGGAACTGAGCCTCGCCGATTGGGAAACCACCCTGCGGGTTGGCCTCACCAGCGTATTCCTCACCTGCAAACACGCCGTTGCCCATATGCCATCCGGCAGCCTGATAGTGAATGTCGCTTCAGTCGCTTCACGACAAACCTTCCCGCACTGGTCGGCCTATATCGCCGCCAAGCACGGAGTGTTGGGCTTCTCCGGCGGCATCCGCGAGGAGTTGCGCCCCCGAGGCATTCGCGTGACTGTGGTGCTGCCCGCCGCCACCGACACCGTGCTGTGGGATAGCATCCCAGGCGAGTGGAACCGCAACAACATGCTGCGGCCCGAAGATGTTGGGCGCGCCATCGCGCAACTCGTCGAGCAACCGACCTACATGACCACTGAGGAACTGGTGATCGGCCATGTGGCAGGGCGGCTCTGACCGTCGCGCCACATCGGCTCAACTACCACTATGCCAAAAGAAGCTACGTACGTCGCATCGCTCGCCGAAATCCCACCGGGCCGCATGTTCTACACCGAGATCGATGGCTTGCCGATCGCCTTGGCCAACGTCGATGGCACGATCTACGCCTTTAGCGATTCGTGTCGGCACGAAGGCGGCCCACTCTCGGCGGGCGTTCTGATCGATGATACAGTGACCTGCCCTTGGCACGGGTGGACCTACAGCGTGCGCACGGGCAAGGCGATTGTGCCGCCGATCGGGTTGCGCATTCCCACCTACGAAGTGCGAATTGATGGGGAAGACGTGTTCGTTCTGATCGACTGGCCCGACTAATCGGGCGTGCTATAATGAACAAGCACGAAGATCGGTAAAACGCAGGGAAAACGCTATGATTCACGAACCATTGGGCGCGCGCACTGTGGCGCTGGCGCCCCAAACGCACGGCCAACGCAACCCGGGCTGCGAACTGGATCTGGCATGGGTCGCTGCTGCGCGGGTGAACCGCAGCGCGGTCGAACGGCGTGCCGCGACATTGCCGGGCCGCCGCACCGTCAAGCAAGAGTGGCAAGCCGCCTGGCTGCTGCGCGCGATCTCCTGCATCGACCTGACCACCCTAGCGGGCGACGACACGCCTGGCACGGTGATGCGATTATGTGGCAAAGCACGCCAACCCGTGCGCGCCGATCTGCTCGAAGCGCTGGGCCTGCCGGGCCTGACAGTCGGCGCGGTCTGCGTGTATCACGCCTTTGTCTCCACCGCCGTCGATGCGCTGGCTGGCACGAACATCCCCGTCGCTGCTGTCTCCACTGGCTTCCCCGCCGGGCACAACCCGTTCGAGTTGAAACTGCGCGAGATCGAGGCATCGGTGGCCGATGGCGCGAAAGAGATCGATATCGTGATCTCGCGCCAACACGTGCTCACCGGCAATTGGCAAGCGCTCTACGACGAGGTGCGCGCCTTCCGCGCGGCCTGCGGCGATGCGCACATCAAAACGATCCTGGCGACGGGCGAACTCGGCACGCTGCGCAATGTCGCACAAGCCAGTTTGGTCTGTATGATGGCCGGAGCCGATTTCATCAAAACCTCAACGGGCAAAGAGTCGGTTAATGCCACGTTGCCCGTCAGTTTGGTGATGGTGCGCGCCATCCGCGAGTACTACGAGCGCACAGGCTATCGGGTCGGCTTCAAGCCCGCCGGAGGCTTGCGCACAGCCAAACAAGCGCTCGATTGGCTGATTTTAATGAAGGAAGAGCTCGGCGACGCCTGGTTGCGTCCGCACCTGTTCCGCATCGGCGCTAGCTCGCTGCTCGGCGATATCGAACGCCAACTTGAACACTTTGTGACGGGTCAGTATTCGGCTGCATTCCGCCACCCAATGGCATAGTCTATGACAGATGACACAGGCACATCCAAACGGCGCACGGTTCTGTTCATAGGCATAGGCTGTTTGGTGACGGCGATGCTGGCGGTGGTGGCGCTCGCTGCTTTCTTTCTGCTTGGGATCGGCTCGATTGGCTCGTTGGTGCAGTTGGGCACTGATGGCGAAGGGTTGTTGAGCAACGCCGATATCGAGCGATTGATCGATATGCCGTTGCCCGCCAGCGCCGCAAACGTGCGTAGCTACGTCTCCTCGTTTCAGGATACGTTTGCACAGATTCGTTTCGAGATCCCAGCCAGCGATGTGCCGCAGTATGTAGCGAGTATGCCACCTGGCACAGTCATGCGTTCTGATCAGTTCTCGCTACAACCCAACGACTACGACTGGTGGCGGCCTCACGAAGCCCAGCAATTCCAATGGGCCACCATAGAATCCGCGCCTTCGTGGTATCGCACCGTACTGATCGACACAACCGATCCGAACCTTGCGATTGTCTATTGGCAAGTTATCAGAACGTAACGGAGCGAGCATATGCGAGTTGCCGAGATATTTGAGACAATGGAGTACGGTCCTGCGCCCGAGAGCGCCAAACCCGCCCAAGAGTGGCTCGATGCCCATCAGCGGCGCTTTGGCATGTACATCGATGGCGCGTGGACCACGCCCGACGACGAGCAGTTGTTCGAGAGCGTGAATCCCGCCACCGCCGAGCCGATCGCCAAGATCACCCAGGCGAGCAGCGCCGATGTGGATGCCGCAGTTGCTGCAGCGCGACGCGCTTTCGAAAGTTGGTCGCGCACACCAGGCCACGTTCGCGCCCGCTACCTCTACGCCCTAGCGCGCCAAATCCAGAAGCATTCGCGTTTGCTGGCGGTGCTCGAAACGATCGACAACGGCAAGCCGATCCGCGAGACCCGCGACCTCGACATTCCGTTGGTGGCACGGCACTTCTATCATCACGCAGGCTGGGCGCAGCTGATGTCGCAAACGATGCCCGATTATGTGCCAGTTGGCGTAGTGGGCCAGATCATCCCCTGGAACTTCCCGCTGCTGATGCTGGCCTGGAAGATCGCTCCGGCGCTGGCGATGGGCAACACGGTGGTGCTGAAGCCCGCCGAATGGACCTCGCTCACCGCGCTGGCCTTCGCCGAGATCTGTCATTCGGTGGGTCTGCCACCTGGCGTAGTCAACATCGTCACGGGCGATGGCAAGGTCGGCCAGCAGATCGTGGCGCACCCGCAGATCGACAAGATCGCCTTCACTGGCTCGACCGAGGTGGGCCGCCAGATCCGCCAGGCCACGGCGGGCAGCGGCAAGGCGCTCTCGTTGGAGTTGGGCGGCAAATCGCCGTTCATCGTCTTCGACGATGCCGATCTCGATAGTGTGGTCGAAGGCGTGGTCGATGCGATCTGGTTCAACCAGGGCCAGGTCTGCTGCGCCGGGTCGCGCTTGCTGGTACAGGAGAACGTCGCATCGCGTCTGCTGGGCAAACTGCGCGAGCGGATGGAGACGATGCGCTTGGGCAGCCCGCTCGACAAAGCCATCGATATGGGCGCGATTGTGGCCCCCGCGCAGTTGCAGAAGATCCAAGCGCTGGTGGCGCAGGGCCAGGCCGAAGGCAACACGATGTGGCAGCCCTCGTGGGCCTGCCCGACCGACGGCTACTACTTCCCGCCGACCATCTTCACCGATGTGCCGCCCGCCGCGACGATCGCCCAGGTCGAGATCTTCGGCCCGGTACTGGTGAGCAGCACCTTCCGCACGCCGAGCGAGGCGGTGGCGTTGGCGAACAACACGCGCTACGGCTTGGCGGCCAGCGTCTGGAGCGAGAACATCAACCTCGCGCTCGACGTGGCTCGGCAGGTCAAGGCGGGCGTGATCTGGATCAACTCCACCAATCTGTTTGATGCGGCGGCGGGCTTCGGCGGCTACCGCGAGAGCGGATTCGGGCGCGAGGGCGGCAAGGAGGGCTTGTACGAGTACGTGAAGCCCGCGCCTGTCGAGCAGCCCGCATCCGCCAGCAAGAAACGCAAGCCGAGCGAGGCGGCCACGAACGGCCATCAGGCCACCAACGCGATAACAGACGTTCCACCGATCGATCGCACGCCCAAGAACTACATCGGCGGCAAACAGACGCGCCCGGATTCGGGCTACAGCCGACCGATCTACGGGCCGCAGGGCCAGTTGGTGGGCGAAGTGGGCGATGGCAGCCGCAAAGACATTCGTAATGCGGTAGAAGCCGCCCGCGCAGCCGCCAAATGGGGCGATCAAACCGCCCACAATCGAGCGCAGATCCTGTACTATATCGCCGAGAATCTGAGCGTGCGGTCGGCGGAGTTCGCTGCGCGGATCGTCGCGCAGACCGGGCGCAGCACCAGCGACGCCGAGCGCGAGGTGGAGGCCACTATCGAGCGGCTGTTCAGCTACGCGGCCTGGGCCGATAAGTACGATGGCGCAGTGCACGCTACGCCGCTCCGCTGCGTGACACTGGCAATGAACGAGCCGATCGGTGTAATCGGCATCGTCGCGCCCGATGAGTACCCGCTGCTGGGCAGTGTGGCGCTGTTGGCCCCGGCGATAGCGATGGGCAACACCGTCGTGCTGGTGCCCTCCGAGGCGCACCCATTGGCGATCACCGACTTCTACCAAGTGCTCGAGACCAGCGATGTGCCGGGCGGTGTGGTCAACATCGTCACCGGCGCGCGCGATGTGTTGGCGAAGGTGCTCGCCGAGCACAACGACGTCGATGCGATCTGGTACTTTGGTTCCGCCGCAGGCAGCGCCACCGTCGAGCGCGCCTCGGCCAGCAATATGAAACGTACCTGGGTCAATAACGGCCTAGCACGCGACTGGCTCGACGAGCGCCACGCCGAGCTATTTCTTCACCACAGCACTCAGGTGAAAAACATCTGGGTGCCGTATGGCGCATAAGGACATTCGCCTCAATACCAATCCAACACAGAAGGACAGGCCCGATGATCAAGCACTTCGTGATGCTGAAGAAGAAGCCCACCACCGACGAAGCGACGGTTCAGGAGATTATGCGGCGGCTGGAAGCCTTGCAAGGCCAAATCCCTGGCCTGACGTACATCCGCTGCCACCGCGCTCTGCCTTCGGAGCGCCCAGTTGTGTACACCATTTTGCTCGATAGCACCCTAACCGATGCCGAGGCATTGGCGGGCTACTTGGTTCACCCAGCACACGTGGCTGTAAACGAGTGGATGACGCCATTCCTGGAGACCCGCGCGGTTGTCGATTACGAAGAATAGCGTTCTCCTATGACATCGCACTTGCCAGCAGCGTTACTGTTCGATATGGACGACACCATATTGACCGATGGGGTCAATATGGATCGCTGCTGGCAAGCGACATTTGCCGAGCTTGCCGAGCACCTTGCGCATCTGAATGTGACCGAGGTGCTCGCTGCGATTCGTGCGCAGGCTCGTTGGTATTGGAGCGATCGGGATCGGCACCGCGTTGGTCGATTGAATCTGTTGGCGACGCGCTGCGAGATCTACAGTGTGGCGTTGGAGCGCTTGGGTGTGCCCGACTCGGCGGCGTTGGCGCGCTTGCTGGCCGAGACATACACGCAGCAGGCCGAGCAGGCCATAACATTCCGTGAGGGCGCTCAGGAGGCGTTGGCGCACATTCGGGCGGCGGGCGTGCGCATGGCGCTCGTCACGAACGGTGCGGCGGCCCCACAGCGCCGCAAGATCGAGCGGTTTGGGCTGGCTCAGTACTTCGATGCGATCTTGATCGAGGGTGAATTGGGCTTCGGCAAACCCGAACCGCAGGTCTACCAGCATGCCCTCAAACTGCTCGAAGTACGCCCCGAGCACAGCTGGATGGTCGGCGATCAGCTGGAGTGGGAAGTGGCGGTGCCCCAGACCTTGGGCATTCGTGGCATTTGGGTGGATGCGTTCGGCACTGGCCTGCCCGAGACGAGCACCGTCAAGCCCTACCGCGTGATACGCAGCCTGACGGAATTGCTCATCCCCGATTAATAGCGTTCCCCGTTTTTACGATAGGTTCAATGCTGTCGAGGTGCTGCTCGATGGCTTTGAGGCGCTTTCTAGGGTATGGTGCGGGGTAGTCTTGGTGAACTACCCCGCTGGAGATGTGTGGAGCTTACTGCTTCCTGCCGAACAACCCACCGAGGAGATTGGTGGCTTGGGCGGCGACATCATCGACCATACCGCTGTTGAGGGCGGTATCCACGTAGCCAGCCATCGATTCGGGCAGCTTCGACTTAATGAAGTCGATAGCGGTCTGGGCGGCGGCCTGAGCCTGCTCGGCGGGGAGACCGGTGCGCTCTGAGATCAGTTTGGCGAGTTCTTCCATGATAATTCTCCTCTAAGCTAATGCGTGAGATGAGAGGGAGCTTCACTGCGCGCCTGTGGGTGAGCGATAGGGCGGCACCTCACAGTATGGCATAATATATGATTAGGAAGCCCTGAATCCCACATTCCGAGAACGTGTTAGGAGTATCATAGCAGGTTTTGCAGGCAGTGTCGAGTATGCGCGGAATAGTGGGAAAGTTCGACTTGCAAGATACGCGAGAATGTGATAAAATCCCGGTCAGTTAGGCGGGTAGCTCAATTAGGCAGAGCAGCGGTCTCCAAAACCGCAGGTTGCAGGTTCGATTCCTGTCCCGCCTGCCAGACCACCAGGAGAGGTGGCCGAGCGGTTTAAGGCAGTTGTCTTGAAAACAACCAGGCGCGAGCCTCGTGGGTTCGAATCCCACCCTCTCCGCCAGGCTACCAAGGTGAGATTAACAATTTGGGGAGGTCGCATAGAGGCCTAGTGCGGTGGTTTGCTAAACCGCTAGGGGAGTAATCCCCTCGAGGGTTCGAATCCCTCCCTCCCCGCCAAACCAATGGAGAAACCCCTAAGCTCTGAAAGGCTTAGGGGTTTTTTCGTGCTATGCTGTTGTGCAGCTGCGGGGAGGGTTGTTAGTGGCGAGAGACGGGATGGCCGTGCCTTGTTCACGGAGTTAGACATCATAGCGCTGCTGCTTAAACGGATGGACACTGATGCCAAGGATACAGCAGAGTCATTGCTGAGTGCGGCTAATGTTTCGCGTTGCAATGCGTCATTTTGACAGATACCCAGCTTCATCATATGATACGGCGCATCCTTTGAGGATGGCATCAGGAAGCGCTGTGCTTGCATGGGATCGAACCTGTGCTATAATGTGCCGGCTTTTAATAGTAAAGAAATAATGGGCTGGGCGCTCCGTTGCGCTTAAAGGACAGTTATCCTTGGTTTTGTAGTGTCGTTTGAGGATGGCTATAGAAAGAGATTGTTAAAAGGTTATTGGTATATGAACTCATTCCTTGTGTTGTCATAATGAGACGAGATTTAGGTAATTTGTCTCTCCGCTTTAGAGAGCGTTCTTATAAAACCCCCATTGCTTATCGTAAAGGGCAATTGTTTTTTTATGGGCTATTTGGGGTGATATTGATTGGTCTCTTTGGGGCAGTGTTAGTGCCTACTGTTTTGGCAAATTCGTATATCTTGGCGGCTTCTCGCTCTACCAATAACGAGCAAAAGCTAGCGTTTTTAGAAAAGTCACTTCAGTGGTCCCCTAATAATATTGCTACCTATCGATCTCTTGCTCTCCTGTACGGGCAACACGAGCAGTTCTCGGTATCGGTCTCGATGTTGGAGAAGGCCCTTCGTCTCCAGCCCGATAATATCCAAGTGCGGCATGATTTAGCGTTGGCGTATGAGGCTGTTGGCGAACTGCAACAAGCTGATGTGATGTGGCGCTCGATAGGGATGTCACCTGATAAGATGATTAGTTGGGGTGATAGTTATTTCAATAAGTTGCAATATAAGGAAGCCCTTAAATGGTATGATCGGGCTGCAAGAGCATTTAATGAGCAATATTTTACAAATGTGTTTCGGCAGGCTATTAGTGCGTTCTATATTGAGCCTAGTCGTGCATTGGAGCTATTTGAAACTGCAAGCAAACTTGATAATACATTTACTATTTATCAATTAGAACGCTCATTACGAGTAGATGGAGGACAATTTCGTTGGTTGTTATCATTGCCTCGTTATTCAGTATCTTATGGCACGCCTCTATCATATTCAAGGCAAGGTTCAACGGGGTACATGTGGTGGGAAGGTGAAGCTGTACTTGTAGTGAACGCTTCTCAAGCGGGGCAATATCGTTTACTGTTTAATTTGCGTCATAGTAATCCGAGTCCGGTAGAGATGGCAGTTGGTATAGATGGAATGCAAGATAAAAAAATTACTTTAAAACATGGTGATGATAGCTGGGAAGACGTTGAATTATTAGTGGATTTAGAAGAGGGAATACATACTATTAATATATGGTTCTTAAATGATGGAATTGTTGATGGCATAAATCGTGATGCCGCAATTGGTTGGGTTTTGATTGAAAGAGAATAGTGAAATCTTTTGAAAGCCTTTCATATTTTTCGTAAATCAGCATTGCTAGATAAATTGCTGCATAATCCGATGATTTCTAACACTCTTGCTGTGGTGATGCTTAGAGGTATAACCACAGTAGTGAGGTTATTTGTATTATTTGTTATTGCTCGTTTTACTTCGCCCAGTACATTTGGAAGTGTTTCACTAACCTTAACTGTAGTTGAGATCGCTAAATTTCTTGCTGATTTTGGTGTAGATACTATTGCTATTCGAGAATTTGTACTTAGGACAACTACCGAAGAGCGGGAACAGTTTGCTTCTACGGTCGCATGCGTTAAGTCAATCTTTGCTGTTTTGGTTTATAGTATATTTTTATTGATTTCTTTATGGTATTCGGAAATATTTCAATTGGATATCGCTTTTGTCTTGGGTTTGTTGATTGTTACGGGTCTATGGAGTAATTTTTCTATAGGTTATTTTCAGGCGCAACTTAGGATGCAAGAAGTTTTTCTTGTATCGATATTTGGAAATATATTAACATCAATATTTATTGTGTCGGTTTTTGTGTTTTACCCTTCTGTAATTTTGGGTTTAATAGCTATGCCTGCGGCAGAAGGTGTTAGTGCGTTTCTTCTATCTAGTATACGTAGAAGGGAGTTGAAAGTCTCTATACGTAATATTCAGTTGCAAAACATTAAAAATTTGCTGCAATTAAGTTGGCCTGTAGCTATGAGTACAATGATTATTACATTGTATTCTCGTTTGGATGTAATGGTCCTGGCACGGCTTTATGATGTTGAACAGGTTGGTTATTATAGTGTTGCCTATCGTTTAACTGAGCCATTTCAGTTGGTAGCAGTAGCTTTTGCATTAACTGTATATAGTCAATTTTCTGCAGTGATAGCACATAGTACTTCTTATGAAGCTCGTCGTTTTATGATAAAATATATTGCATTAATAGTTTTTTATGGTTTAACAGTTGGTGTATTTTTGATTGTTTCTGCTCCCTTGTTGATAAAGTGGTTTTTGCCTGACTATCAACCTTCTGTTGTGATTGTTGGAGTATTATCGATTGCACTGGTTTTTAGAACGCTTAATAGTTGTTTCTCGAGTATGATTCGTGCTTATGGCCACCATAAATATCTAATGTATTTATCTGTATGGAATTTCTGTGCGGTTTGTGTTAGTTTGTGGACATTTTTGCCATTACTGGGCGTTGTGGGCGCAGCGGTTGCATTGTTGATTAGTGAGTTTGTAAATACTGTAATTCAAATGTTGTTGTTGAAGTTTGTGTCTACTAATTAATGTTGCTTAATTACTTAGACTTATAAAGAGGTCGATTATGGAAGATCGTACTAAGCTTTTTGATGGATACTTATCAAATCATTACGAGCACGTACGTGGTAAGGGACATTTACGTCATAGAAAGATGAATTATCTTCGAGCTAATTATGAGCGATTTCTTCCTCCTAATAGACAGGCAAGGATTTTAGATATTGGCCCTGGATATGGGGAGTTTCTAGAAATGCTTCATAAAGGATATGGTTTTATAAATGCTCACGGAATTGATCTTTCGCGTGAGGTTGTTGATTATTGTAATACTATTACACCAAATAGTTGTACTCACGTTGGAGACAGTACTGAATATCTAAAACAACATGTAGGAGAGTTTGATTGTATTTTTATGATGCATATCTTAGAACATATTCCTAAATCTGAGATAATTGCATTCTTAACCGCTGTTTATCAGGCATTAACCCCAGACGGATACCTTGTTATTGAGGTCCCTAATATGGCGAATCCTATAACGGGTCTAAATATTCGTTATGCTGATTTTACACATGAGGTGGGATTTACTGAACTTAGCCTGGGCTATGTTTTAAAAAGTGTGGGCTTTTCTGTTGTAACTACATTTGGTTCAAAGTTACCTTTCGATAGCTATTTTCGGATTCCTCAATACATAGTCCAAGAAATGGCAGGGTTAGTAATATCCTTATTATATCGTGGGTATGCCTCTAAGAGACCTCATGTTATTACTCCAAATTTGTGTGCTATAGCGAGAAAATGAGAAAATAAAATATTTTTATAATAGTATATATTTTATGTTTATAAAGGAAATGTATGCTGACTTTTGATGTCTTGTTGTTGTTAAATACCATTTTTTTAATGATTTTATTGTTATTATTGGTTTTTTCGAGGCCTAGATATGCCTTGTATGGTTTTATTGTATTCTTGCCTGTATATTTATTTTCGTTGGTGGTATTGTACAATTTTGGGGTTTCAAAGGAGGTTATTCGTGTTCTACAATTTGCTAAAGATGCTGTAGTCCTTTCTGCTTTATTTAGTGTTTCGATTAGAGTTCTATTGCGTGGTAAAATTGCTCTTCCTGTTTATCTAGACTGGGCTATTTTTGTATTAATTGCACTCCATGTATTGTATTTATTATTGCCTGGTTATCAACCTTTTTCTGCTCGAATAGTGGCATTTAGAGCAAATGTTTTTTTCTTTCTGTGCTATTTCTTGGGACGCGCAGTTCCACTGTCATTAAGATCTCGTCAGGTAACTATTATTTTATTAATTATCCTCGGTGTTGCTACAGGCCTTGGCGCTATATTTGAAAAGGTGTTCCTTGATCCTCTGTGGTTGCTTCGTTTAGGGTATACTCGTTTTATTCTCGATTTTTATGGTTCTGCAAATGTTCATGATCCAAATGCGCTTCCTTGGACTTTCTGGACAGAAGCTGCCCAATATCGTCGTGCCTCCGCTTTTTTTGCGAATCCTTTGGATTTAGCAGCTTCTACTCCTATAACAGGAGCCGCTATTTTTGCAAGTTTCTTATGCTGTAGGCGTTTTCATAAACCTGGATTATTCATTGCATTGTGTCTATTGATAATAGGATTGTTGTTAAGTTTTTCTCGTATGGCTACAACAACATTGCCTATTGTTTTGTTCGTTATTGCTATAGCATTAGGTTTTCGGTATAAGGCCTTTCTAATTATTGTTGCCGCAGCTATGCTCTTAGTTATAAATCTTGTTTTTTTCGAAAATACATTGGTTGGTAGGATTATTATTCGAACATTGACTTTTGAAAATTCATCAAGTGTTACTCATGTGCGAGATTGGAACGAAGGCGTTAGAGCAATTTTGGAGCATCCTCTAGGTTTAGGTTTGGCAACAAGCGGTCAGATTGCTGCTCGTTATGGTTCACGTGTTGGCGCTGAGAATCAATATGTTATCGTTGGGGTAGAAACTGGTTGGATAGGACTTTCTTGTTATATGCTGTTAATAGTATTAGCTGCCTGGATTTGCTGGCAGTTTACTCGAAAGGCAAAAGATAATATTGATCGTATTTTTGGCTCTATATCTATTGGAGCTATAATTGGTTTTGCGTTCTTAGGTATATCCACTCAAATTGGGACATTTTTGTTTCCAACGTATGTAGGATGGTGGATTATCGGAGTGGTCATGAGTCTCTATATTAACAAGAGTACAATGACGATTGAGGCATAGACTAGTATATTGTTAGGAAGGGAATAAGATGATCATCGGTATTGATATGTACCCTCAAATGATTTTTAAAACGGGGGTTCGTGTTGTGATTGATAATTTATTGCAAAATTTACGTGCACTATATCCAGAACATGAATTTGTCGAGTTACGACCTCGGGCAACACCTCTTTCGACAAAACGCCATTCGTATGGAAGAAAAATTTACAATCACCTTCAAAGAATTATTTGGACACAGGTGGGTTTGCCGTTACGAGCGAAGCGTGCCGGTTGTGATGTATTATTATGTACTTGTCATTTTAGTCCTTTTATTCAACCTATTCCTACAGTAACACTTTTTTATGATATGGCGATTTGGAGACATCCTAATTGGTATAATAAGTTATGGTTTATATTAAATAGGGTATTTGCTGAATGGCCGTCTCATTATAATAAGCATATTATAACAATTTCTGAGGATGCTAAGAAGGATATTGTTCAAATTTTTGGAATATCACCAAATAAGGTGACAAGTGCATATTTAGGTGTTGATTTGCCTGTCGTTAGTAATGAAAATGATATTGATGTGCTTAAGCAATATCATATTTCTACAGAAAACCCTTATATATTTTATATTGGTCCGGCTATAAAGCATAAAAATTTAACAAGGCTTGTTCAAGCATTTGCGATTTTGAGACAACGTTTGCCAAAGAAATCACTACAATTAGTGATTTGTGGGCCTCATACTAATACTCATGGAAAAGATAATGTTGGTGAGATTCGTGGTGTTATAGATCAATATAAGCTTGATGAGTATGTGCATTTCACTGGTTTTGTTCCACGTGAGCATTGTTCCATATTATATCGAAATGCGGCGTTATATGCATTTCCTTCCTTATTTGAAGGTTTTGGTTTACCTATGGTCGAGGCAATGGCTAGTGGTATACCTATTGTTGCTTCGAATCGTACCTCATTGCCTGAAATTGGAGGCGATGTAGCAGTTTATTTTGATCCACTTGATGTAAATTCAATGGTTGATGCAATGTACCAGGTACTGACTCAGCCTGAGTTACGCGAGAAGATGATTAATGGAGGATTGGAACGCGCTAAGTTATTTACATGGGAACGTATGGCATCCATATATATGGATGTGTTTCGGCGTATTACAGCGTCATAATGCGCTTTTCTTTTATTATTAAGAATAATGTGGAGTCCTTCGTATTCTCTAGAATGCTTGTTATACAAAATTCTAGAAAAGATGTTGAAGGCTCTTAATATAGGAATAACAATGTTTAATAAAAGCCGTTATCTAAAAAGAAAACTGAAACGTACATTGCTTCACCCTCGTTACCTGAGTAATCGAGCGATTCGTAAGGCGCTTCAGTTATTGGCACCACGTGTAACTGGTGCCCTATTAGATACTGGTTGTGGATATAAGCCGTATCAATCCATTTTCTCCCCATACGTTACTAAATATGTTGGGGTAGATGTGCCTTCTACAATTCATGGTATGGAGGCGAGTGATGTGGCTGGTACGGCTTTACAGTTGCCATTGAAGGCAGAGACCTTTGATACGGTACTTGCAACAGAGGTTATGGAGCATGTTCCAGAACCTTCGCTGATGTTAGCTGAAATATATCGTGTCTTACGCCCTAATGGTGCGCTTATTTTGAGCGTACCTTTTCATGAACCGTTACATGAGTTGCCATATGATTTCTATCGTTATACATATATATCTTTGCGGTATTTATTTGAGAAAAACGGTTTTCGAATCGAAACTTATTATAGAAGAGGTGGAATCGTGTTAGTATTATGTCATTTGTTGTGCTCATATCTATATCGGCGCTTTGGCGTTGTAGGATATCCGCAGGTAACACATTCTCGTCCTATTATGGCTCCGATTATTATTTTCGTTTGCATGGTTCTTCAATCAATTGCTGCTGTACTTGATCCGATTGTAAATGATGATTTTGATACTCTTGGATTTGTTGTTTTTGCTAGAAAGGTTTAAAATTGTTTTATTAGAATGATCTATAGTGTATTAGATATTTTTATACTGAGTATAAACTTAAGACGGATGATACTCTATGCGTATTTTAATGGCCCATAATTTTTATCAACAACCAGGTGGTGAAGATCAAAGTTTTGCTGCTGAAAGTGGACTTCTAGAACGATATGGGCATACAGTATTCCGGTATGAGGTACGTAACACTGATATTGTAGGGCGTAATTTCGCTTCTTTAGCAATAGATACAGTGTGGAATCAATCAACTTATTCTAAAATACGTAAAATTATTCGTGAAGAGGGGATAGAAATAGCACACTTTCAGAATACATTTCCTATAATGTCTCCCTCAGTTTATCATGCAGCTCGTGCGGAAGGCGTTCCTGTTATTCAAAGTTTGCGAAATTACCGTTTGCTTTGTCCTAATGCGCTCTTTTTTCGAGATGGACATGTTTGCGAAGATTGCATGCACTCATTAATCCCTTGGCCTAGTATATATCATGGGTGCTATCGTGATAGTCGGGCAGTTACAGGCGTTACTGCTAGTATGCTTGTAACTCATCGTATCCTTAGAACTTGGACTCAAACAATAGATTGTTATATTGCACTGACTGAGTTTTCAAAAAATAAGTTTATTGAAGGAGGGCTCCCAGCTAATAAAATTATTGTTAAGCCTAATTTTGTTTTATCTGATCCTGGTATCGGAATCGGTGATGGTTCGTTTGCATTATTTGTAGGTCGTTTAACCTCCGAAAAGGGTGTGGAAACCTTACTTAGCGCTTGGCAGTCGATCGGTCGACATTTGCCATTAAAAATTGCTGGGGATGGGCCTCTAGCTTCAGTTGTAGAGAAGGCTGTTGAGCATAATCCTGCAATTGAATGGTTAGGCTATCAATCAAGTACTGAAATTTTGGCATTAATGAAACGTGCTCATTTATTGATTTTCCCTTCGCAATGGTATGAAGGTTTCCCTCGTGTGATTGTGGAAGCTTATGCAGTTGGCTTGCCCGTAATAGCGAGCAACATCGGTAGTATGTCATCACTTATTCTTCATAAACGTACTGGATTACATTTTCAATCTGGGAATGTTGAGGATCTTGTAGAACAGGTGATGTGGGTGTGCGAACATCCGCAAGATTATCAGGAAATGCGACGGGCTGCTCGTGTTGAATTTGAATCAAAGTATACTGCTGAACAGAATTATCGAATGATGATGGATGTGTACGCTTTTGCACGTCGAAACTTACAATAGAGGTTTTTATGAGTATTGCTCTTATCACTGGCTCCGCAGGCCTGATCGGCTCTGAGGCCGCCGCTTTTTTTGCCAACCGTGGCCTGGAGGTTGTCGGTGTTGACAACGATATGCGTCGTGTGTTCTTTGGCGATGACGCTTCGACTGCTTGGAATCGTAACCAATTAGAACAACGACTTGGCAAACGATATACCCATTACGATATCGATATTCGCGACCAGACAGCTATTGCTGATCTGTTTAAGCGCTACGGATCAGCCATCTCATTGGTGATCCATACTGCTGCACAGCCCTCGCACGATTGGGCCGCCCGTGAGCCGCATACCGATTTCACGGTGAATGCAAACGGCACCTTGAATCTGTTGGAGGCGACGCGGCAATATGCGCCGAATGCTGTTTTCATTTTCACTTCGACCAACAAAGTGTATGGGGATACGCCTAATCGCTTGCCATTGATCGAGCTTGAGCGGCGCTGGGAGATCGATCCGAGTCACACGTATGCCAATGGTATTCGTGAGGATATGTCGATCGATCATACGCTGCATAGCTTGTTTGGCGCATCGAAGGTTGCTGCCGATGTGTTGGTGCAGGAGTATGGTCGTTATTTCGGCATGGCAACGGCTTGTTTCCGAGGTGGCTGCTTAACTGGCCCGAATCACTCTGGTGCCCAACTGCACGGATTTTTAGCATATCTGATGCGTTGTGCTGCAACTGGTACCTCTTATACCGTTTATGGATATAAGGGAAAACAAGTTCGCGATAATATTCATAGCGCCGATCTTATTCATGCGTTCGATGCATTTTATCGCGCACCTCGTAGCGCGGAAGTCTACAATATCGGTGGTGGGCGCTTTAGTAACTGCTCGATGCTAGAGGCGATTGAGTTATGCCAAGAGATCACCGGGCGCGATCTCAACTGGACTTATAGCGAGTCGAACCGCATCGGTGATCATATTTGGTGGGTCAGCGATACCTCGCACTTCGAGCAGCAGTACCCCGATTGGAAACTCGAATACGATGTGCCTCGGATCTTGCGTGAGATTTACGAGGCAAACCGTGAGCGCTGGCAAGCGGGTAAACTATGATCGATTACGGTAAGCAAAATATCCTTGGGGTTGGTGTGGATGCTGTCGATTATGCAGCGGCGGTCGAACGGATCGTCGCTGCTGCTCATGCCCGCCAACCGATGGCCGTATCTGCGCTGGCTGTGCACGGTGTGATGACCGGTGCGTTGGATGCTCAGCATCGTTATCGCCTCAATCACTTTGACTTGGTGGTGCCCGATGGTCAGCCGGTGCGCTGGGCGATGCGCTGGTTGTACGGCGTACGGTTGCCAGATCGTGTATATGGCCCTACCCTGACATTGAAGTTGTGCGAACGAGCTGCTGCTGAGGGTTTGCCGATTTATCTCTATGGTAGCCGCGATGTGGTGCTCGACGCGCTCAGCACCAATCTCCGACAGCGTTTCCCTGGTTTGCAGATCGCTGGCATGCAGCCCTCGCGCTTCCGCCATGTCTCTCCCGAGGAGAAGCTAGAGATCGCGGCTGAGATTCGGGCTAGTGGTGCTGCAATGGTGTTTGTTGGCTTAGGCTGCCCGCGCCAGGAGGTATGGGCCTACGAAAATCGCGAGGCGATTGGCTTGCCGCTGATTGCAGTTGGCGCTGCGTTTGATTTTCATGCCGGTCTGCTCTCTCAGGCTCCGCCCCAATTACAGCGGCTTGGTTTGGAGTGGCTGTATCGGCTTAGCCGTGAGCCAAAACGTCTGTGGAAGCGCTATGTGTTTCTGAATCCGGCGTATCTGGGGATGCTCGCGCTTCAACGGCTGCACCTAAGGCGCTTTGAGTTGAGTCAGGTGATTCCTCCCGAGCGAGAGATTGGCTACGGCTAGAGTCGGTCTAATGTGGGTTTGGCCCTGTTTGCTCACTTAGGGCTTCCATGGTACACTGCGCTCGCCAAAATGTTAATGGTCATAGTTGTCATAGATGTTATGTGCTATTACTTGGATTAAGTAAGTAGAGAGCACATAAGGGATAATCTTATGCTTGAACGCCTTGGGCATCGGCTTGCTAGCAGCGTGCTCATTTGGGATGTCATCGTTACCTTATGTTGTTTGCACGCAGCATCCAGTCTTCGCCTCCACCTCGATATTGGTAACGATATCGGTCATAGGCAAACGACCCTTCCCTGGCAGCTATATCTAACAGTTGCGGTCATTTGGGCGGTGATCTTTTTATTGCTCACACCCCAGCGAGCTTTATTTTGGCGAAGTCTACCTGAGGCCCTTGGGCGGCTTGTTGCAGGCGTTGCACTGTCTGCCTTGACATGTGCTGGTGTGCTGTATCTTTCAGTACGTGATGTTTCGCGGTTGCAGTTTATCTATTTTGTGATCATCGATCTCCTCGCTTTGTTAGTGCTGCACCTGCTGATCCGTACCTATATTAATCGCCGCAACCAAACCGATTTGCAGCATCGTATTCTGTTGGTGGGCACGACGACCGCTGCTCAACAACTGCTTCGTGAGTTTGCTACGCATCCTTGGACTGGGTTGCGCGTGGTTGGTTATACGGGTGAAGATCCTCAGTTTTTTGGTGAACAACTGCCCTATCTTGGCGCAGTCGATGATACTCCTAAGATTGTTGCTGAACATCAAATCGATGAAGTCGTATTTGCCATGCCACCACAGGAACGTGATCGTGTGGTGAATATATCACTTCAGTTGCAACACCTACCTGTGATGCTTCACATGGCCCCCGATATGATCGACCTAGCGTTTGCTCGTACACCTGTACAGACGCTTGGTGGTGTGCCTGTGATCAGCCTACGCGAATCGGCCCTGACAGAAGCTCAGCGTACGCTCAAGCGCCTCTTCGATATTTTCGCGAGCGGTCTATTGCTTGTGCTGCTCTCGCCGGTTTTGGGCATTATTGCATTGCTGGTTAAGCTGGAGTCGCCTGGCCCTGTCTTTTTCTTGCAAGAGCGAATCGGGCAACATGGTCAGCGCTTTAAAATGATCAAATTCCGCAGTATGTATCAGGATGCCGAGCAGCGTTGGCAAGAGGTCGCTCGGCGTGATGCAAATGGGAATTTGGTGCATAAAGTCAGCGATGATCCGCGTGTCACACGGATTGGGCGTAAATTGCGGCGCACCAGTTTAGATGAACTTCCGCAATTGATAAATGTGTTGCGCGGTGAGATGAGCTTGGTTGGCCCGCGCCCTGAAATGCCGTATATTGCTGCTGAGTATGAGCCATGGCAGTGGCAACGTTTCCGTGTGCCGCCTGGTATCACTGGTTGGTGGCAGGTGAATGGTCGTAGTGATCGGCCCATGCATCTTCACACTGACGATGATCTCTACTATATCCAAAACTACTCTTTTTGGCTCGATATGCGTATTTTACTGAAGACGGTTGGGGTGGTATTGCGTGGGCATGGAGCCTATTAAGCGTTAAGCCTGCATTATTTCCACTGGAACGAAAAAGCGTGGCCGAGGATTGCTGAACGCTGCTGTAGTTCTCATTTCTTGGCGAACTACAGCAGTGTATTTCAATCGTCTGCTTAGTGATGTACCGACCTCTGCTCAGGGAAGAAGTGTTGGAGTAATTGCAGCTTGGTACGGTGTTGATGAATACTCGTGTTGAATCTCCTATTATATCCCCTACCACTCCTCAAGTGAAACAAGTTCGTATACTTGCAACCCCTTGGTTGTTAGTAATACTTGCGTTTTTGCATGGTCTCCTTTATGCGATAGTTGTGCCGCCTTGGCAACATTATGATGAACCTACCCATTTTGAGTATGCCCGTTTAATTGCACTATGGGGAAGACGCCCTGCTGTCGGTGAAACAGATCTTGAGACAAACCGTGAGATTGCGAATTCAATGTACCGTTTTAAGTTTTGGCAGCTAGGTGTGTATCCCGATCTCCTCAGTACAACATCTCCGCATATAGGATACGATGAAAAAGTACATCCACCCTTATATTATGCTGTGGTTGCACTTCCCATCAGTATGATGCGCTTTCTTCCTATCGAGCATCAATTGTATGCAGGACGTTTTATAACAGTACTGTTTTATGTCTTAATGGTTTTGTGTGCTTGGCGGATTGCTACCATCATGGCACCAACTAATCCATTATTACAGATGAGTATTCCACTTTTGCTTTTATTAATACCTGCATTAACAAACCAGATGAGTGCTATTAATAACGATGCTTTAGTTAATTTCAGTATTACAGTTTTATTTCTTAGTTGTCTCTATTTCATTAGGGATGGTTTGAAACCTATCCCGCTTTGTTTAGCTGTATTGAGCATTGTGGTTGCCGTTATGGCAAAGCGCACAGCTGTTGTAGGAATTATTCCTCTTATTCTCGCATTATTTTGGTCATTTTATCGTCGCCCAATACGTTGGTGGGTATGGTTGCTTGGCATAACGTTCTTGGGAATATTTTTATCGGTTAGTATTTTGGAATATAGAGATAGTCTCTGGCATCTGCAACCATGGATTATCGCATTAGATCAACAATACTTGCGGCTTTCGCTTGATACTTTGATTGCGCGACAACCAACCCTTGAACAGCTTGTTTCTGTATATCCTGGTGTGATTGATGTATTACTGACCTCATTCTGGGGACGCTTTGGTTGGGGGCATGTGGTAATCACTCCGTTTTGGGATTGGGTAGTACGTCTCTTTACAATTGCTACTATTGTAGGTCTTGTAATGGGCATGCGTTTTCGCCTCTATACAGATTTACAGATGTGGCAGCGACGCGTCCTCTGGTTAAGCGGCGTGTTTGTTGTACTGGCATGGTTTGCGGTGCTTGTACGTTTTGATATACAACAAAGTTTCTATGTGCCTCAAGGCCGTTATATGCATTTAGCTGTGCTCCCAACCATTTTATTAATGGGGATAGGTTTACAAGGTTTTGTTCCTAAACTATGGCGTGCAAAGGTTTTGTTTGCTCTTGTATGTAGTTTTGTCCTGTTAGATATAGCTGCAATCACCAGCATTATTTTATATTATTACATTTAAAAATTGCATGATTCGTAGTATCTATTTACAATCTCGGCCAGTAATAAGCTCAGCGTGGTTTTTGCTGCAACGATATAGTCTTAAACTGGTAGGCTTTATTCGGCGTCATCCGCCTTCAGTAGGGCTACTCTTTTGGAGTGGTTGTCTTTTGGTTTTGGCGTGTAGTGCATTTCCTTACAATGTTTCAGGATCCGCACCGACACAACGCAATATAATGTATGGGCGCCTGACGAGTGAACATCAATACAGTCAGACCTTCCAAATGGAAGCGGGCACATTGACGGGGATCAGAGTATTGCTCTTTCCGCCAGCTAACCCCAGTGATGATCTCGTGACTCTGCGATTAGGATACGATACCAAGGCTCTGCCCGAGATTGCGGTTGTCTCGTTGCCTCAAAGTGCTCTAAACCCCCATGGTATGACTATTTTTGCTATCGAACCCTTTAGTGTAACCACACCCGAATCATTGATTACCTCTACACTTCGCTTTGATATTGTAGCTCCCACTCTGCCAACCAATCAGTGGATTTCAGTCGTCGCTGGTCCTGATACCTATGCAGGGGGGCAACTTTTTGTTGACAATGAGTCGAAGCCGAAGTATGATCTCGCATTCCAACCGATCTACCGTGCCACTTGGCTTGATCGTTGGATCCCACTCTCACGAATAGCTCAAGGGAAACCTGGCTTTTTAGGTCAACCTTCGGTATATGCTATTGCTCTTTATAGCTGCTTATTTTTTGTTGGTTTGGCACTACGACGCCTTTGGCAAGTACTTCATTGATTGACGCTTAATACGGCTTTTGGTAGAATTGGGCAGTTTGCGTCTGGCTCTTTAGGAGAATCTAATGCAATCAGAAATCGATCTACGTCCATATATATTAGCTGTGATTCAACGGTGGCGTATCATTGGATTAGCTGTTGTGGTGGCCATGGTTATAACAATACTGATTGTTATAGCACAGCCACGTGTTTATACAGCAACAGCTGATGTGTTAATATTACCTTCTCAATCGCAGTTAACCTTCGATTCTCGATTTGTTACGAATAATGCTCCTCTAGCTACAGACGTTGCGTCTCGACGTCAATCCTTAATCGGTCTATTGTCAAGTCCTGCGCTAGAAGATGCTGTCCGTCCTGTGCTGTCAGGTGATCTATTGCAGACTAAATCTGGCTCTTTAGCAAATCGAATCAATGTTTCTGCTGAAGGCGATCTCATCCATATAAAAGTTCAAGATGTCGATCCACAACAAGCTCAACTACTAGCTGATGCTTGGGCCAAAGCCTATACGAAGCTTGTGAATGACTTGTATGGCCGACCTACTGATTTACTAAGTGAATTAGAAACCCAATTAGTTGACGCTCAACAGCGTTATGAAGCTTCACAACAAGCGCTTGAAACATATCTTGGTACGAGCGATATTGTGCGTCTGACACAGCAGATTAGTTCTACTTCTCGATTACTTTCTGAAGCAGATACCAGTACAAGTCTGCTGTATGCCCAATATCAAACTCAAGCTCGGGCGCTCGAGGCTACTATTCAAGACGCAGGGACGTTGCGCCAACAATTGCTTGCTGGTAAGGTCTCGGAAATTGGTAATAACCTCGCATTGCTTGCTCTACAAGCTCGCGTTATAGGAGAGGTTCAACTTCCCGTTGAGTTGCGGTTCGATGATCTAAATCTATTGCTTGAGTCTAATACCATCTCTGCTGGAGATTTAGCTCGCTTTATTGAGATCCTGCAACAGCGTCGTGATGAGTTGCTCTCTCTATCTCTAGAGGTTATGCGCTCATTACATGATGGTCAGGCAACGGGCGCTGGAATATCGCCTGAGTTACGGGTTAATTATGTGCAACAATTAACACAACTCTATCAAGAGCTTGAAGAGCAAAATGCACAACTACGACTTCTAAGTTCGCAACGGGATCAAGCTTTTGATGAGTTCTCATTAATACAGAAAAAATTGAACGAGCAACGTGTTATGCTCGGCACATCTATGATACAAGTTCGATATATCGATACTACTACCGTTCCTCCGGGTTCTATTTTAAGAACATTGCTTTTGTATAGTGTTGCTGTTGCCATGCTTACAGTTTTTGTGAGTATAGCCTTGATCATTGCTAAAATGATCATTCATATGTGGCAACAAGAAGTCAGTAGTTTTGAAGAGGATAAAAACTCACTCAAAAGCTAGTGATAGCAAACATGCTGCCTCATGTATATGAAAATACCCCTATTCTGCTTGGGATGGTATTTCCTCATCACTGCAGATAAAAGGTAGCATTTAAGCAACGCAGTAATAGATATTACAACATAGGCTCAAGCGCATCGAGCAAAGCCAACTTATGTTTGCGATGTGAAAGATAGGCGGCATGGTCGCGCTGTTGATAGTAGTGTACCTCTATCAGCGCCCATGCCGCGTCTCGCACTAACGTCGGGATCTCACTTGTTAGCAACAGCCATACTTGCGCCAACGTCAAGGCTGGCGCTTGCTCTTGCCGCTGCACCCATACCCATACCAAAAACTAGTGTGTCAGTAGCACACAACTTGTATGATGGTGCCTGCCGTGCCACGTGCGCGTTTAGTACTGATCCATGCCTAGTTCCTCCTTGCTGATCTCACATGTCAACTCAATCGGCCAGCGCTTCCCACACTTCCACACCAACCGTCCCGTCTCGATCGTTTCAGGTGCATTGCACAGATAGTATTTCACCACGCTGGGATGGTTTACGTTTTGCCAGTTCACCTGTCACAGCCGCGGTCCTAGTACTCCAGCACGTGCATCAGTCACATGCACGAAGGCGAAGGCACACAGGATCGGTCCTTTCCTGCCTTCCTTGATGGTCCCGCGCACCAAGTCATCTTTGGCAAGCACCACAACACTACGTCCACATGGTAGGGCTGATTACTCGCCGTCTTCAACTGCTTATGTGTCGGCTTGTGCCTTTTGTTCGACTAATCCGGCAGGATCACAGCCGGATAGTGTCGCCAGATCGGTTGTGAAAGGGCTACCGCGGTCGTGGGTATGGTGGTCTTCCTCTTTGCTGAGTGAAAAGTCGTGAGGAGAGAATACCATACTACTCATGTCTTGTTCTACTATATCTTGTTTTGCAATTGTCGCAGTATGATCACACATTTAGAGTGTATAATGTCAAAAAGGGAAATAGGAATATTTAGGTATAGGCCGTGTGAACCTCAGTATATACTAGTGCTATCTTGATGTAAGGTGACCATGACCTCACAATATGTCAAATTGATTATTGCTACGCTCTGTGGCTTGATGCTTATTAGTCCAATACCTCCATTGCATCTAGCCTACTCACAAGGACAAAAGTCATCTCAGCTCTATTTGCCAATGATAGTATCGCCCCATAACGCATATGCCCCATTTGGTGTGGAGACTTTTGCTTTAGCAAGCGATACAGTTATTGCCAATTATGCTAAACAGCTTGGTCCTCAATGGATACGTCTTAATACGATTGCTTGGCGTGATATTCAACCTGAGCGAGATGGACCCTATAATACTAATGCGCTTATGCGTTTAGATAACGAACTACGTGTAGCTCATAATGCTAACTTTACACCTATTGTAACTATTCGGCGTAGTCCAACTTGGGCAACTATTAACCATCCAAAACCTATAGCGTGTGGTGCTATTCGAGAGGATCGTTTTGAGGATTTCGCCAAATTGATGGGTTGGTTGGCTGCTCGATATAAAGATCGAGTGCAGTATTGGGAATTAGGCAATGAGCCTGATATTGATCCCACGCTTGTTGAAACAGATGCTTTTGGCTGTTGGGGAGATATTAATGATCCCTATTATGGAGGCGAACATTACGGTAAGATGCTGAAGGTGGTCGCGCCCGCCATTCGTAAGGCGAACCCTAATGCCAAGATTATTATCGGTGGCCTTGCATTGGATTCTCCCAATACGACCGATCCTGCGGCAGGTAAGCCAGAACGCTTCTTTGAGGGGATTCTGCGCGCTGGAGCAGCTGATAGCTTCGATATTGTGGCCTTCCATAGTTACCCTTGGTTCTCGAACCGTCCGCTCGATTACGATTACGATGCCGATTTTAGTAAGCATCAATCGGGTGTTTGGAAGGATTATGGCGGTTACACGCTCGGTAAAGCCAAGTTCCTCCGTGAGGTAATGGCTAAATATAATGTATCAAAGCCTTTGTTCCTTAACGAAACGGCTTTGACTTGTGTGCAACCCCCTCGAGGCCCGTGCCCGGGCCCAAGCCCAACATTTGATAGAGCACAGGTCAACTTTCTTATTCGCATGATGGCGCGCGGTGGAGCTGCTGGCATCGATATGATTAGTTGGTATATGCTCGAAGGCCCCGGATGGCGCTATTCGGGCTTGCTCGATGCTGAACAGAAGCCGCGTCCGATCTACAACGCTTACAAAGTGTTTGTCGAAATGACGAGTGGCAGTTTAAGACCTGTGCGTGTCTACGATTACGACCGCCCCGATACTATTGTCGAAACATATCGCTTCACCAAGGATGATATGCATGTCGATGTGCTGTGGGGCGCCGACCTCTCCACCTATTATGTGAAGGTGCCACCCAAGTTTATCAAAGCCTACGATCAATTTGGTAAGGAGATCAAGCCGATAGGTCCCTATATACCGGTTGCTTTCGAGTCGATCTATATCCTACGAGGGCGGTAATCTCTCTCGTTCTCTGGACTGTTTGTCGGCTTAAACTGTAGCAAAAGTGTATATCAAACCCCAATGAGGCGTGAATCTTGGTATACTGTCCCAAGATTTCGCCTCATTCTGATTCCCCGGTTGTCCAACGAGGTTACTATGCGCATCTTGATCACTGGCTCAAGCGGTCAAATCGGCACGAACTTAGCGCTACGCCTGCTTGATGCTGGGTATTCTGTGTTCGGCGTTGATCGGCGCCTTAACCCATGGACCGATCGTATCACAACGCTGCTTCAGGATTTGGCAGCTCCGTATCGCGATTTCGAAGAGGGCATTGGCGGTGTGCCCTATCCCCCCTGCGATTTGGTGGTGCACTTCGCTGCGAACGCCAAAGTCCATGAATTAGTGCAGTTTCCGCATCGGGCGATGGAGAATATCGCCATTACGTTCAATGTGCTTGAATATTGTCGCCATCACCGCTTGCCGATCATTTTCGCCTCCTCGCGAGAGGTATATGGGGATATTCACCGTTATATCACCGAGGAGCAACAGGCTAATTTCTCCTTCACCGAAAGTCCCTATTCGGCCAGTAAAATCGCTGGTGAGGCGCTGATCTATTCGTATGCTCGCTGCTACGAGTTGCCCTACCTTGTCTTTCGCTTCTCCAATGTGTATGGCCGCTACGATAATGATATCGAACGAATGGAGCGGGTGATTCCCCTCTTTATTCGTTCACTTCGTAACGGCCAGCCGATTACGGTCTACGGTCGTGAGAAAATTCTTGATTTTACTTACGTTGATGATTGTGTAGCTGGTGTAGTCGCAGGAATTGAGCGTTTGCTCGATGGGCGCGTCGTGAATCAAACGATTAATCTCGCGTATGGGCAGGGCAATAGCCTTGTGACACTAGCTGAATATATTGGCGAAGCACTCGGAGTCGAGCCTCAGATTAACATTGAGCCCTCGAAACGCGTTGGTGAGGTCTCTCGCTATGTTGCCGACATCAGCCGTGCGAATGAACTCCTCGGTTATCAGCCACAAGTCCCTCTCAAAGAAGGTGTTCGGCGTGCTGTTGCTTGGTCACTAGAGTGGGAACAACGAACACGACATTGATACAATGACGATATTCCCTGCAGCTAATCATCCACTCTTTAGCCTTCCTCAATGTCGCTCGTTAACGGCTTGCCATTGGGGTAGAGAAAGGGATCGTATCATGCGCTCTTGTATCCTTGTGCTTGTGCTAGCTCAGTTGTTGTTTCTTGCATTGCCAAGTCAGCAGACAGTTGCTCAGGAGATTTGCTTTCCAGAACAACCAGCTATAACTCACTGTCTTGCAGATACATTTTCTTCATACTGGGAATCTAACGGTGGTCTCGCCGTCTTTGGCTACCCGCTCACTCCCGCTACGATGCAGCCCCAGCTCGATCTTGAGGGCGAGCGCTTGACTCAGTGGCTCGAACGCTCGCGCCTTGAGTACCATCCCGAGAACGCGGCTCCCTACAATATTCTCATGGGCCGGCTCGGCGCCGATCGCTTGATCCAGTTGGGCCGTGATCCTACACAACAACCCCGCGAACCTGGCCCGATCGAAGGATGCTTGTGGTTTGAAGTGACTGGACATAATGTTTGTGATCAGGCGCCTGGCTTGGGCTTCAGCACTTACTGGCAGACACACGGTCTACGTATTGCTGGGTTGAGTGCGTACGAGCAGTCGCTGCAACTGTTTGGCTATCCGCTCACTAGTGCACAGTACGAAACGAACCCGAGTGGCTTGACGGTGCTAACCCAGTGGTTCGAGCGCGCTCGCTTTGAGTGGTACCCCGATCAGCCCGACCAGTACAAGGTGCAACTTGGCCTGCTCGGTAACGAACTAGCCGGTATCGCCCAATCGCCGCCCGTGTTTGGCATTGAGTTGTCGCCTGGCACGGTTGGTAATCTCGTACAGACCACAAAGAATGCTGGTGTAACGTGGGTTCGTTACCACGATCTCGATTGGGCTGCGGTGGAGCCGAACCAAGGTGCACGTCAATGGGGAGCGATCGCGCGGGCCGAAAACGAGTTGCAGGTTCTCACTGCTCAGGGCTTGATGCCTATCGTGGTTGTCTCCAATGTTCCAGCTTGGGCGCAGCGCTTCCCTGGCGTCTCGTGTGGGCCGATCAAACCGGAAGCGCTCGACGCGTTTGCCTCATTTATGCGGGATTTGGCCGCTCGCAATCAGAATGTACGCTATTGGGAGATCGGCAATGAGCCAGATATCGCTCCTGGCCTTGTTCCCAACGACTCGGTGTTCGGCTGCTGGGGCGATGCCTCCGATCCGTACTATGGTGGTGGCTACTACGCCGAAATGCTGAAGCGCGTCTATCCTGCGATTAAGCAAGGCAATCCGGCGGCACAAGTGGTAATTGGTGGCCTGCTGCTCGACTGCAACCCCGAGAATCCTCCAGCAGGCAAAGATTGCCTCCCCGCGAAATTCTTCGAGGGGGTGTTGCGTAACGGTGGCGGTGCGGTCTTTGATGTGGTCGCCTATCATTCCTATGCCTTCTGGGGCGATCCCCAACGCGACTGGGATTTGTATGGCGGCAACTGGATGAATAGTGGCGGCGGCGTGATCGGCAAACTTACCTATTTGCGCTCTGTGATGCAGCGCTATGGTGTCGTGAAGCAGGTGATGCTGAACGAAGCTGCTTTGCTCTGTTATAACCGATGCCCCGCAGATCGCTATGAGGCTGCGAAGGCCAATTACCTCGTGCGTCTGTTCACTCGCGCCAAAGCGCAAGGTCTGCTTAACACTATTTGGTTCACGATGAATAGCCCTGGTTGGCGCGGCAGTGGCCTGCTGGATGCCAACCAAGTGCCGCTTCCAAGCTACCATGCCCTGCAAACCTTATCTGCGCGATTATCCGGCGCGGATTACGCTGGCTCGATCTCGAATGGCGCGCTTGAGGGCTACTACTTCGTGAAGGGCGATAAATTCTACCAAGTTGTGTGGACCAACGATGGTTCGCGGGTTCCAATCACGCTCAGCTCAAACATGCAGCTTGCCTACACGCATGTTGGCGAAGCGGTTACTATCGCAGATTCGCGCATTGAAGTCGGTTTCGAGCCGATCATTATCGAGGGTACGTCCTATCGCACGTTCTTGAATGTTATGTTTACATAATGACAAAGTCGCCTGAATTCACAACCTGTCGCTGATCGAGTATACTTGGCGGCGATTAGGTGCGATTGTGCCAACCAGGTGAGATCGGATAAATGAGCCGCTTCACTGGAGTGCCAGCATCTTGGGATGCTGGCCTTCGTATGGATGTGGGTCTCTCGCGAGCCGAGCGATAGTATAGGGGTGATCATGTCGTTGCTGAGCGTTCTGAACCGAACCAACCCAACCGAATCCTCCAATATGCTTTCGGAACGATTGGTGCTTGTTTGGCTCGCCATAATCTCTGGAGCGCTTTTTTGGAGATTTCACGGCTTCGGTTACGACGACCCTTACATCACCTATCGCTATTCGCTCAATATCGCGCAGGGCTGGGGGTTTGTCTATAACCACGGTGAGCGGATCTTGAGCACCACCACGCCGCTCTACGCGCTGCTGTTGGTGGTCGTGGCTTGGTTGGGTCTTGATGTGCCGCTGATCAGTAATGCGATCAGTTGTCTCAGCCTCGCATACGGCGGTTGGGTCTTTTGGAAACTCGGCCAACACTGGCGAATACCGCTCCTTGGTCTAGCGGGCGCACTGTTATACCCACCCCTGCAACTGATCTTCACCACCATCGGCTCCGAAATGGCCTTCTACATAGCCCTCATTCTTGGCGGCATTCTGGCCTGTGTCGAGCGGCGCTATCTCCTGATGGCAGTACTGCTCGCGCTTGCCACGCTCACCCGCGCCGACGCGGTGCTGGCGGTGGCGGTTGTGGCGTTGTACGTGTTGCTGTGCGTTCGCCCGCTCCCTTGGTCGGCGGCGCTGCTCTACTGCGCCATTCTGCTGCCGTGGTTCACCTTCGCCTGGCTCTACTTCGGCGCGCCCTTCCCCGTCACCCTCTCGGCTAAGCAGCAGCAGGGCCTCATGGAGGGGAGCCGTACTTTCGGCGAGGGTGTGCTGCGCTTGTTGCGGGGCTATGCGATCAATCCGTGGTACGCCTTGCATACAGCTTTGGCGCTGATCGGCATTGGGGCGCTGGTCGCGCGCTGGCGACAAGCATTGCTTGTATTCGGGTGGACAATCTGCTACTGCATGGGCTACGTTCTGTTGGGAGTCAGCAGCTATTTTTGGTACTACGCTCCACTCGGCGCAGGGCTGATTTTGCTTGTAGGCCTCGGTTTGGCAGTTTTGTACAGTTTTGTAAAGCGCATTGCCAAGCCACATATCGCACAGATCGCCGCTGCCGTAGTGCTGCTCGCGATGCTGGCCGTCGAAGTTCGCACTTTTCTTACAGTGCCGAACACAGATTCGCGCCAACAGATCTATCGAAATATGGGCCTGTGGCTCCACAATAATACCCCCACCGATGCCAGTGTCGGCGCGCTGGAGATCGGAATAATCGGCTACTACGCCGAGCGCCGTATGATCGATTTCGCTGGCTTGATCCAGCCCGATGTGGCCTTCCAGCTCTCCAAAACGACCACCTACGAGGATTCGGCGCGTTGGGCGATCGAACGGTTTCGCCCCGATTACCTCATTCTGCACGATGGAATCTTCCCCAGCATCGAGCAGAGCGCACTTGTGCAGTCGCAATGCCGTCCGGCAGCCAACTTCGACGATGCCCAAGTGACCTACACTATGACCATTTATAGCTGCCGTTACGAGTGATCGAGGCGACTCTCCTCACAAAGAAATACTACAAACGATCGTGACTTCTGTCATCTTCCGCTCATCACATTCTCTTCTCAAAGCCAAGCCTGCCTCCTACAATAGCAACTAATACGACTGATTGCCGTGTGACCGCAGTTTCACCGCAGTCGGGCCGAACTCATACCGCAGCACGGCTTTGATATGCTGGCATCATCAAACGACGAAAGTCCTGGCCAGCAGCAGGCAAGGTCATGAGGAGGTACTATGATGATGCAGCAACCGAATTCGACCGTACGACCCACGTCCCGCCCAACTGGCAAGCGTGCGCAAGTATCGCGCCGCACTCAGTCGTCAGCCGTTCGCGAAACGTCATCGAACGATACGATTGCTCTAGAGCAACTGCCCATTGATCTGCTGATCCGGCGATGCTCGATCGAGAGTGAGCGGTTTTATCGTGGCCAAGCGCACGATACGCGCTTCGCCTATGAGCTATTCCGCCGTGCATTGGTCAAAGGCGACCAAGTTGCCTGGGAGTATATTTACACTCACTATTTTGGCTTGGTCGAAAGCTGGGTACGGCGCTCGGGCGCATTCGCAAATAGCGGCGAGAGCAGCGAGTTCTTTGTCTCGCTGGCCTTCACGCGCTTCTGGCGCGCAATCACACCCGAGCGTTTCGCATCGTTCACAACCCTTCCATCGCTCCTGCACTACCTGCAACTCTGCACCGGCAGCGTTGTGATCGATAGTGTTCGTGCTCAGTCTTGGGGAGAGATGCTGCCCGAGGAGGCCATTCCGCTAGAGCGTAGCTCACAGACTGCCCCTGATGAGGAAGCTATGGATCACGTGAACCGCCAAGAGTTTTGGGAATATATCACCAATCAGTTGAATGATGAGTCCGAACGCGTGTTGGTTTATGAGTTTTTTGTTTTGGGAATGAAACCTGGCGATATTTTCGAACGCCGACCGGATCTGTTCGGTAGCGTGAAAGATGTCTATAACGTCAAGCGCAATGTGCTTGGCCGCTTGAGCCGCAACAACGAATTACGACATCTGCTCACAAGCTAATCGCTGGTTCTACAGGCGAATGTTGCATCATCAACGGGATGCAGGGTGATCAGTGCGATCATCCTGCGTCTCGTTTTTGTAAGATATTCAAAAATTGTAAATGAAAATCCGCGAAAATTCTGCTCAACGTCGTTCTATATAGTACAATGCAGGTGATAGAACGATTGATAGGTGGAGTATATTATGCAGGAGCAACGGGAAGAGACAATTCTATGCAATTGTCCTCCAGCGCTAGATGAATTGGCTTTGATTGCGGCGATCGACGGTGAGGCTGATGAAGCTACTCGTCAACACCTGCGCAAATGCCCCTACTGTGCGAGTCGTGCACAGACCTTCGATCAGCTCCAACGCGCTTTGCGCCAGCGGCTATTCCGGATCTTTTGCCCATCGAGCGAAGACCTTGCCGCCTATCAACAAGGGTGGCTCGATGCCGAGAAGCGCGCGATTGTGAAGCAACACCTGCTCAAATGCCCGCTGTGTGCTCAAGAGCAGCAGATCCTACATCAGGTTGCTCGCCAGCCGCTTACCGAAGCACCGTCGCGGCCTTTACGGCGCGTGGTTGCCGTACCCGTCTCCCCGATGATGTATTCAAAGCTCTCCTCTGTGTATGGCGGTGCACGCGCCCGGGGGCCCAGCGAGCATTACGCCTACCGTGCCGAGAATCTCGAAGTAACCATCGATGTCCAGCGTGCCGCAGGTCAGCCGAATCAGCTCGCAGTAGTAGGTATGTTGTTGCACGACGAGGGCATGGTTGGCGGCTTACGCCCCGCCACGGCTAGCCTGCTCGCGGAGAATCAGGTGATCTCAAGCGCACAACTCGACGAACTTGGCAGTTTTGTGCTGGAAGATGTCTCGCCTGGCGACTACGTACTCTCGCTTCGTTTGCCGGATCTCGAAGTCGTTATCGAGGCGTTGGAACTATAACCCCGAGTATTCGCATTCCCTTACGCTTTGTCAATAAAAACAGGAGGCTTGGGTAGAAACCCAAACCTCCTGTTGTGTTTTGATAGCAGTCTTATGCGTCGAAGCCATCGGCGATGAAGGCCGTCAGGTCGGCGACGCGCACCGAGTAGCCCCACTCGTTGTCGTACCAGGCCACGACCTTGAAGAAATCATCGCCCAAGCTCATGGTGAGCGGCAAGTCCACCACACTCGAATATTCGGTGCGGATGAAGTCGGTCGAGACCAACTCTTCCTCGCTGACACCCAAGATGCCCTCGAGCTCCTCGCTCTCGGCGGCCTCGCGGAAGGCGTTGTTGATTTCCTCGACGCTCGTTGGGCGCTCCAACTGTACCGAGAAATCGACGAGCGACACGGTCGGCGTGGGCACGCGCAACGCGAAGCCGTCGAACTTGCCCTTCAACTCGGGGATGACCAGTGCCACTGCTTTGGCTGCGCCAGTGGTGGTCGGTACAATGTTGATGGCCGCAGCACGAGCGCGCCGCAGATCCTTGTGCACATTGTCCTGAATGTTCTGGTCCATCGTGTACGAGTGGACCGTCGTCATCATACCGCGGCGGATGCCGAAGCGATCGTTCAGCACCTTGGCCACAGGCGCCAAACAGTTGGTGGTGCACGAGGCGTTCGAGATGATGTGGTGGACGGCGTGATCATACTTATCCTCGTTCACGCCCAAGCAGATCGTGATGTCCTCGCCCTTTGCGGGTGCCGAGATGATCACCTTCTTCGCGCCGGCCTCGAGGTGCGCCCGCGCCTTTTCGGCATCGGTGAAGCGTCCCGTCGATTCGATCACGATGTCGATGCCCAGCTCGCCCCAGGGCAACTTGGCAGGGTCGCGCTCCGAGAAGGTCTTGAGCTTGGTCACGTGCGGTTCGCCATCTTCGTCGTACATCGTGACGCTGATGCTGTCCTCGGTGGCCGTGACCTCGCCCTCGAACGGACCGTAGGTCGAGTCGTAGCGCAGGAGGTGCGCGAGAGTCTCGTTATCGGTCAGGTCATTGACTGCAACGACTTCAATATCTCCTAGGTAGTTCTCCAGGATGGCCTTGAAGCTCTGGCGCCCAATTCGGCCAAAGCCATTGATCGCTACGCGTGCCATGATGGATCTCCTTACTTCTATGCATATAGTGCAGCATGAACAATATTTTCGTGTACGGCTCATTATAGCACGGCTTCTCGTGCTTGCTTCTCGTACGCGTTCATTCAGTGACCCAACTGCGCCAATGGGCTGATTTTTTACCGCTCAACGTGTTTCATGCTCCATCTGATAGGTATTGTGACGATAGGCAAGCACGTCTTCGCTTGCGCCGACGGGCTTCTCGACGTTGTGTGGTGTCGATATACTCCTACAAGCAGCGCAATGATGTGGTTGTGCTATTGACACCGATGGTTGGAGCGCGATACGAGGGCGTGTAGCTGCGCGATTTGGCTGGTCGTGACCGCGGTTTTTGTTTGCAAGTCGATAAAATGCTGTATAAATTGCGGTTCGCGTGCTTGTTCTGCTTGTGCTACAATAGAGCGTATTCTGCAACGTCCGAAAGGTAGGTTGCCATGGCGCTAAAAATATTGTTTGGCGTTGCTGTTGTGCTTATTGTATGGCTTGCCTTCATTGGTTTTCGCCGTGGGTTACGGCGTGGCATAATGACTCTTGCTGGCTCGCTGCTTGGGGCCATTATGGTAAATTTTTGGGGAGAGCAATGGGGGTTCTATCTCGCAGAACGTTTCATTGGTGCTCGCCAAGAACAAGTGGTTTTTTTCGTCAGTAGCTTTGTGTTTCTGACTTGCGCATTGATCATCGGGTATGGCGGTGGCATCATGCTCGGCAAAAAAGAGCGCGGGCCATTCTCTCGCCAGTTGGCGAGCCTGGTGCTTGGTGCGGTGAACGGCACACTGATTACATCATACCTGTTTCGTTTTGGTGTTGCCCATAACGATGGTATGTTGGAATTGATCAATTTCTGGCCGCCCACTCGTTGGTTGTATCAAGGGCTGCCGTTGTTGTTTTTAGTTGTGACGGTTGGTTCCACACTGCTCATTCTTGTGCGATTGCTTCTCTCCCTCAGTAAACAATGGGCCGCCGCCTCTGCCGCAGCCTCGGCAGCGCCCAAGCCCGCACAGAAGCCAGCACCGAAACCAGCCGCCGCTCCGGCCTCGAAACCCGCCGCACAAGCATCGAAACCCGCTTCTTCAGCCCCAGCCGCTACCGCAGCCGTCAATGTGCCGCCTCCTACGAGCGCATCTTCACCACCTTCATCATCGACTGTTGGCAATCGTGAAGTGCTCGACAAAGTTAACGACGCGCTGAAATCATAGAAAGAAAGCGCGCTGGAAACCGCTGCCTTCAGGCACGCGGAGGAAGCGCGCAGCGGCGCGAGAAGGACTCACACATTGACGCTTCGCGCCGCTTGAACATACGTTCAATGTGTGGTAGCCTCTCATATTATGAGGCTGACGATACAACTGAAGCTGCTTCCCACGCCAGCGCAAGCCGATGCGCTCAAGCGTACGCTTGAAACGGGGAAGGCGATCAAGAACGTGCGCTACCGCCACCGGCGGCTCAGGAACAAGTTGCAAAAGCTCGGCACACTCGGTAGCCGTCGCCGCCTGCGGCAGTTGGCC